>Ga0080064_1000022_pt1 | contig 160967 bp, 168 predicted proteins | sample Subgrocontami54m_FD_69260 | JGI IMG/M metagenome (GOLD analysis project Ga0080064, IMG submission 69260) | Subsurface groundwater microbial communities from S. Glens Falls, New York, USA - GMW46 contaminated, 5.4 m (SPADES assembly) (version 2) ...
CAAATTCGAGGCAAAACTGAGCATTGCGACGAGCCATACTAATGTATGATGAGGAGCAAGCGGAGGTTTTAACGAAGTCCCGATACCGAAGGTATCGAGGATCCTCGATTGCGGAGCAATCGGGAAAGTTGGACAAGAGCGTACCCGCCATAGTTAAGGCGGGAGCGATCAGCAAGTTATAAGAAAGGAGGATTATTTATGGTTGAAGTAAAAAGAAAACCAAATGAAAGCGTGGGAAGTCTGTTGAGGCGTTTTAACCGTTTTGTTCAGCAAAGCGGAGTTTTGATTAAAGCAAAAAAATCTCAACACAGAGAAAAGAAACAAACAGAAAGAAAAGAAAAAAACTCTGCAATTATGGGTCTTCATTTGAGTGAATTAAGAAAAAGATTACAAAAACTTGGCAAATACGATGAAGACACTTTTGATGAAGAGAAGCGTAAGATGAAACAAAAATTAGATTTATAGATATAATAGTTCACACAACCTCCATGCGTACGGAGGGAGACGCCTTTTTAAAAATTTACTAATTTTGTAAAAAGTGTCTCCCTCCGCTGGTTGTTTAGTATTCAGCTTACAACTGGCAATAGAAGTTCAAACTCTCTCTGGCTAAAATAAAATTAACGGCTCAAAAGGCCGATTTTTGATGTTGACCTTGTGTGTGAAAGGGTGTATAATTAAAATACGAGTTGAGGTCTGAAATAGCGGCCTCCGAAGGGCAATTCCGCTCTTTGAAAACAGAGGAGACTGACCATGAGCAACAATCTGGTCGGCGACGCATCGGCTACATTCGCCGGTGTATGGGTGGACATTCTGCAGAAGTACCGAAGCGGTCACATTACATTGGACCATCTGACGCGTTTCGCGGACATGCAAGCAATGCCGTTCGCGGTGACGGCCAGGGACGCGAAGCGGGAGATTGAGAAATTCGCGGCCAAGACGGCGCGGAAACTCTCGACCATCTTCAAGAAGCGGATCATTGTTGACCCGCTCCCGCCGGAGTTCACGGAAGAGAATCTCGCCCTTTGGGCGATGTTCAACTTCAAGCCAGTGTTTCTCCCTCGGGAGGACATCGGCGTGAATCGTCCGTTGAAAAACTGGACGAAACTCTTGCAATGGTTCTACGACCGGGTCGGCGACGGCAAGATCAAACCGATCCATCCCGATCTGCCACCAACCATGCTTCGCGGTTGTTGGTGCCTCGCTGATTTCACAGTCAGCGCGGACTACACTGACGGAAGCCAGGTTTTCGTGAATGACCCACTGGCTCCGATCATTGCCGACTTGCGTCAGAAGAAGCTTGTTGGCAGGCACAACAATACGCCGGATGGTTCTCGTTTTTCCATCACGCCAGATGAGTGGCAGGATGTTGTTCTGGCTCATGTTGCTTCCAAGTTGGGTGTGACACGAGCGCAGACGCGTCTGGAGCGGGCGGTTGAATTCAACTCTATTGGGAATCTGTACGATCCTAATCGCGGGAAATTCAATGCCTGGGAATGGTTCCAGGACGACTTTGGGGGCTCTGGCCGTCTTTGCGGTGGTGGCCGTGACGGCGGTGGTCTTGCCGGCGTCTACGACGGCTGGCACGACTTTCGCCTCGGCGGCATCGCTGCTCGTCCTCTGGTGAGTTTCATCAGATAGGCCCTTGGGCTGGTGGGATTTGGTCCTTGGTCTCGTCGAGTTTTACTCGGCGGGGCCAAGGCCTTTTTTAATTTTTAAAATTTGTCTAAAATATAATTGAGTAGGGCTAATGAAGGATAGATCAAGGTTTATCCTCGCGTTACTCAATAAGAAACGAAACTCCTTGTTTCAGGTTGGAGCGGATCAGGATTTTCAACAAAGTTCTGTGCCGACTAAAAAATTATCCGCAGGATGCGGATTTCAGAAAATTGAGCAATCGATTTTTGATGACTATAGAGGGCTTGAAACAACTTTGAGGACTCTAACCGTCTTTACGGTGGTAACCGTGACAACGGTGGTCTTGCCAACGTCAACTACAACTGGCACGACAATCGCAACAGCAACATCGCTGCTCGTCCTCTGGTAGTATCGTCATATCAACAGAAGAGGTGCTGGAACGGCACCTCTTCTAAATCGCGGTCATGCGACCACTGCTCGGCTTCACTCGGTTGTTGACTTTAACCAACCGCCGATCATTTTACCGGCCTCAATAATTTTCTCCTCAAGAACTAAATATTTTTGCTTATTTAAGGATCCTGTTTCGTAGGCCAGTCGAACCAGTATTTTTAAGAGGTCGGTATTATCGCTTGCCTTAATAAGCAATTCTTTTTTATTATGCTTAGGTTTATAAGAAGCGGAGATTGTGTAGCCGAGTATTTCTAATATGACAGATTCTATTTTAATACCGAGTGAGAATTTTTCTTCTTTTGGAAACACTTTAAGATATTCATGAAACAGTTTGTAAATATCACAAAGCCGATTGGTGAGAATAATAACCTGTTGGGGGGGGGGGGTGTTAATGGTCATAATATTTTTGAAAAAATAATTAGCTTGGATAATCTGTTTTCAGCATGGAAAGAATTCAAGAAAGGTAAAACAGGCAAGTTAGACATCCAGGAATTTGAGTTTAACCTGGAAGAAAATATTTTTCAACTGTATGATGACCTGAAAAATGACAGATACAAACACGGGGCATATATTGCTTTTTATGTCAGAGATCCAAAATTAAGGCATATACATAAGGTATTGGTTCGCGACAGGCTTTTCCACCACGCCGTCTTCAGGGTCTTGTATCCAATCTTTGATAAGGGATTTATTTATGATTCATATTCCTGTCGTTTAGGAGGCGGAACCCATTTTGCTGTTAATCGTCTGGAAAAGTTTGTTAGAAAGTTAAACAGAAATAACCATATGACCGTCTACGCCCTAAAATGCGATATCCGAAGATTTTTTGACTCTATTGATCAAAATATTCTCACACGGCTTATCGACAGGAAAATTAAAGATGAAGGCGCGCGTTGGCTGATTGGCCAAATTCTCAGAAGCTTCTCAAAAACACCGAATGTTGGACTGCCCCTTGGCAATGTCACGAGCCAATTATTCGCAAACATTTATTTGAATGAATTAGACCAATACGTGAAGCATCAGTTAAAAGTGAAATATTATTTAAGATATTGCGATGACTTTATAATCTTGGGACAAAATGAGCAATACCTACTGGGGTTGGTAAATAAATTAGCTAATTTTTTAGGAGAAAAACTAAATTTACATCTACACGAAAACAAAATTATTATAAGAAAGCACAGACAGGGAATAGATTTTCTTGGATATGTTGTTTTACCGCACCACCGTGTCATAAGAACCAAAACCAGAAAAAGAATTATCAATAAAATTATCGATAAGCGGGAAGAGTTTGATGGCTATTTAATTTCTCAAGAGTCATTTAAACATTCCCTGAATTCTTATCTGGGGGTATTCAGCCATTGTAATGGGTATGAATTGGAAAAAGAACTAATTTGGCTAAGCGGTTTGGCAGAGATTAAAATTTAATGTAGGATGAGTGCATGCTAAAAGAAAAATTACAACAGGAAATGAAGGGGGCTTTAAAGAGTGGTGATTCTAAGAAGAGAACTTTATTGGGAATGATTTTAAGTTCCATAAAAAATAAAGAAATAGAAAAGAGAACCGAACTCACGGACGAGGATGTGATAACTGTTATTTCTTCAGAAATAAAGAAAAGAAAAGATGCCGTAGAACAATTTGAAAAAGGCGGACGGCCCGAACTTGCTGAAGGAGAAAGAAAAGAAGCCGAGATGTTGATGACTTATATGCCAGAACAAATGTCTGAGGATGAAATAAGAGCCGAAGTTAAAAAGACTATTGAAGAAACTGAGGCAAAGGATATAAAAGAAATGGGGAAACTAATTGGGGCGGTGATGGCCAAGATAAAAGGCAAAGCCGACGGACAGATGGTCAGTCGGATGGCAAAAGAAGAATTATCTAAATAAAAACAACCCCGCCATGGCGGGGTTGTTTTTATTATGCTAAAATCACTGATATTTATATGTTGGACTTTGTTTTTAGAAACCATACATCACAAAAAGCCCCGAGTGGGAAATTTTTTGCTAACATTTTGAGTACTGGAATAAAAGAGCTCAAGATAAAAGATAAAAAGATTGAGGTGGGTTTGAATTTAGTCGGAGAAGCCAAGATTAAAGAGCTTAACAAGAAGTATCGGGGCAAGAACAAGGTCACCGATGTTTTATCATTTCCATTAGATGAGTCCAGATTAAGAAAACATGGTATACTTCCATTAGGAGACATTTTCATCTGTCTGCCTTTTGTGATTAAAGAATTAAAAAAAAGTCGCCTCATCGGCGATCCGCTGATGAGGCGGGAGCTGGCTTGGCTGACAGTGCATGGATTTTTGCATTTGTTGGGATATGATCATGAAAAGACAGACAATGAGAAGGAGAAGATGTTTGGTTTAGAAAATAAAATTTTGAAAAAATTAAATTTTTAGGACGTCATGGCAAGACCTTATTTGATTTCGGGAATTGATATAGGGAATTCGCAAGTTAAAGTTGTAATCGCAAAAATAGATCGCGATACTTTAGCAGCGGAAATTTTAGGTGTTGGCAGTTCTGTTTCAAACGGCCTAAGAAGGGGGATGGTTGTTGATATGGAGGAGACAATTGATAATGTTAGAAAAGCCGTTCAGAGAGCCGAGGCTATGGCCGGCACAAATATTAAGAGAGCATACCTTGCTGTAAACGGACTCCACATAAAAACACAGATTTCAAGAGGTGTTATTGCTGTTTCAAGAGTAGACGGCGAAATATCGCAAAATGATATTGATAGAGTTTTGCAGGCGGCGTCAGTTGTCAGTCTTCCCGCAAACAGGGAAGTTATACATGTTTTGCCGAGGAATTATGTTGTGGACGGCACAGAACTTGTTAAGAATCCATTGGGAATGAAAGGCGTACGTCTTGAGGCCGAGGTTTTCATAATAGATGGTCTTTCGCCTTACTTAAGAAATGTTGCTAAGTGTGTTAATGAAAGTAATATTGAAGTTGCGGGATTGGTGTTTGCACCGTTAGCTTCATCGCTTTCTGTTTTGGATAAAAACCAGAAAGAATATGGAGTATTGAATCTTGATTTTGGTGGTGGGACTTCCACTCTTACAGTTTTTGAAGAAGCTGATTTGATTCATAGCGTTGTGTTGCCTATAGGTTCTAAGCACATTACTTCTGATTTGGCAGTTGCTTTGAGGACGTCAATGGATGTTGCTGAAAGAGTTAAAATAGAGCATGGCTCAACATCAGAAGGTGAGGATTTGCGTAAGCGTGGGAATATAGATTTGTCTGAATTGATGTCCGAAAAAGATTTTGTTTTACCAAGGAAGCAATTGATAAGAGTTGTCGATGCCCGTTCGCAGGAATTATTGGAAATGGTGGCCGGAGAATTAAAAAAGATTTCAAAGGGCATGTTGCCGGCCGGAGTTGTTTTATCGGGTGGAGGAGCAAATCTTCCAGGCCTTGCGGCGATGGTAAAAGAGAGATTAAGGTTGCCTGTCAAAATTGCTAATCCGTTTAATTTATCCGGTGCGTCAGACAATTTAGATGATCCGTCTTTTGCTGTGGCTGCTGGTCTGATAAGTTGGGGTATAGGAGAGGAATTTAGCCGAGAAAATGTTTCAAAGGTTGGTCAATTTGCAACAAATGGCATGTTTAAAAAAGTTTTGGCTTGGTTGAAGAACTTCTCACCATAGGAGAAAGTTTAAATTTTTGTAGGGTTATCTACAGAGTTATCCACAAGAAAACAATATTCTCCCGATTTGCAAGGCAAATCGTGGATCCTCGATAGCAATCGGGACTTGCGTGGCTTTTTTGTTTGTGATAATACACATATAACATTTACACTTTAAATAGTAATTAATTAGGAAATCATAAATATGGGACAAATAATAAAACCTCCATTTGAGACATTTGCAAGAATAAAGGTTGTTGGTGTCGGTGGTTCGGGTTGCAATGCCTTAGCAAGAATGATCGAAGCCAGAATACATGGTGTTGAATTTATTGCAATTAATACTGACGCTCAAGCTTTACACATTAGTACAGCCGCTACAAAAATTCATATTGGTAAAAGTTTAACTCGTGGCCTTGGTGCTGGTATGAATCCTGAAATTGGAAAACAAGCAGCCGAAGACACAAAAGAAGAGATAATGAATGCATTAAAAGGATCCGACATGGTATTTATAACTGCAGGAATGGGTGGTGGAACTGGGACAGGTGCTTCTCCGGTTATTGCTGATATTGCAAAGGACGTTGGAGCTCTTACTGTTGCTGTTGTCACTAAACCTTTTAGTTTTGAAGGTCCACAGAGATCAAGAATTGCTGAAGATGGCTGGAATGTTTTGAGAGATAAGGTTGACGCATTAATTACTATTCCAAATGACAGACTTTTGTCGGTTATAGACAGGAAGACTCCTCTTTTGGAATCATTTGGAATAGTGGACGACGTTTTGAGGCAAGGTGTTCAGGGCATTTCCGATTTGATTACTATTACCGGAATAATTAATGTTGATTTTGCAGATGTTAAAACAATTATGGCCAACTCTGGTTCAGCGCTTATGGGCATAGGCAAATCAATCGGAGAAGATAGGGCGATAGAGGCTGCTAAGATGGCGATCAATTCTCCGCTGTTGGAGGTTTCAATAGATGGGGCACGTGGAGTGTTGTTTAATGTTTCCGGGGGACCAGATATGGCAATGGCTGAAATAAATGAAGCCGCCAGAATAATAACAGAACACATAGATCCTGATGCCAAAGTTATTTTTGGTGCGGTGATAGACGATAAGCTTAAAAAGGGAGAGTTGAAAGTAACTGTTGTTGCCACGGGATTTAATAATGGTTATCCAAGTGCAACTAAACCTATGATTAGTGCAAGGCAAAATATGTTTGAAGATGTTGCTAGAAAGCCCAATCCTCAAATGAACACAATTTCCTCAGTGAAAGAGTTGGTTGATCCATCTGTTAATGATGAAGAATTTGATATTCCCGCGTTTATTAGACGCAAAATGAACAAATAATTAAGTTATCAACAAAAAAGCAACTTGAAACAAGTCGAACATATTTCTATACTTCAGAAATAAGTGTGAGTGTATATTTTAAAATAAATTCCCGCCTTTAAGCGGGTCGCTTCTTTCTTAAGAGCGAGCCTCGCCCTAAAAAGGCGGGATTAAAACTTCTTTATGGGAGACAATAATCTATTTATGAGCAGTGGATTAGCCGGACAAGGTCTTAGGTGGACTAGGATTTTTGGCACCAAACATCCTTATGACGAAATTAATTGGGAAAATAGAATTGCAAAAATAGTCAAAGGTGACGGAAGTATTGTATTTGAGCAAAAAAATGTAGAGGTTCCAAGTTTTTGGAGTCAAACGGCGACAGATATTGTAGCATCTAAATATTTTAGAGGACAACTTGGAACTCAGGATAGGGAATATAGTGCAAGACAGATGATAGATAGAGTCGCGAAAACCATTGGTGGTTGGGGATTTAAAGATGGTTATTTTGCCACAGCCGAAGATTGTGAAAATTTTATTCTTGATTTGACTTGGATACTTATAAATCAATACGGCGCATTCAATAGTCCTGTTTGGTTCAATGTTGGTGTCCATGAGAAACCACAATGCTCGGCCTGTTTCATTTTGGCAGTTGAAGATAATATGCAATCAATTCTTGATTGGTATAGAGATGAGGGTTGGATATTCAAATATGGCTCAGGTGCCGGAACAAACCTCTCAAAATTACGTTCTTCAAAAGAACCTCTTTCAAAGGGAGGCTACTCTTCGGGTCCAGTTTCATTTATGAAGGGTGCTGATGGAGTTGCAAACTCAATCCGTTCTGGTGGCACAACCAGAAGAGCGGCCAAGATGGTTGTTTTAAACGCGGATCATCCGGATATAAAGAATTTTATTTATTGCAAGAAAATAATTGAAGATATGACAAAGGTCCTCATAAGAAACGGCATCAAGGACTCTATCACTGCTGACATTTTTGATCCTTATACATTACTTCCGTATCAGAATGCCAACAATTCCGTTAGGGTTAACGATGAATTTATGAGAGCGGTTCAGGCCGATGGATATTGGAATTTAAGAAGTGTTACGACGGGTGAAATTATAGAGACTATCAAGGCGAGGGATTTGATGGATTGGGTTGCGGAGGCAGCTTGGCATAGCGCCGATCCGGGTATGCAATATGACACCACAATCAACGAGTGGCACACATGTCCCAATACTGGAAGGATTAATGCATCTAATCCTTGTTCTGAATATATGCATCTTGATAATAGTGCCTGTAATTTAGCTTCTTTGAATTTACTTAAATTTCTTAAGTCGGGAGGTAAATTCGATGTTGATTTATTTAGAAAAGCGGTTGATACAATGATTACCGCCCAAGATATTATTGTTGATAATGCATCCTATCCGACACAAAAAATAGGTGAAAATGCCAGAGATTTTAGAGAGCTTGGTTTGGGTTATGCCAATTTGGGCGCGACTTTAATGGTGCTGGGTCTTCCGTATGATTCAGAAAAGGGCAGAATTATGGCCGGTCAGATAACTTCTCTAATGTGCGGTGAGGCATACAGAATGTCGGCCATGCTTTCTGATATTAAGGGTCCTTTTGCAGGGTATGAATTAAATCGTGAACCAATGCTTGGTGTAGTTGCAAAACATCTTGGAGAATCAGAAAAATTATTTGAAACTTCGGAGATGCTTGGTATTGAAGATGGCGATTTACATATGGCGTCTCGTCTTGTCTGGCATGATGCTTTGGATTTGGGTAGAAAATACGGCATAAGAAATTCTCAAATGACAGTGTTGGCTCCAACTGGAACAATCGCATTTTTAATGGACTGTGACACTACTGGTATTGAACCGGAACTTGCTCTTGTTAAATATAAAAAACTTGTTGGTGGAGGAACTTTAAAATTGGTCAATGGCCATGTTTCATTAGCATTAAGAAGGTTGGGATATTCAAATGAACAGGTTGATGATATTTCCAAATTTATCTTGGAAAAAGAAACAATTGAGGGGTCGCCACATCTTAAAGATGAGCATTTGGCAGTTTTTGACTGTTCTTTTAAGGCTCAAAAGGGTAAAAGAAGCATCAATTATATGGGCCATGTAAAAATGATGTCTGCTGCCCAGCCATTTATTTCTGGAGCCATATCCAAGACAGTAAACCTGCCTGCCGAAGCTACTGTAGAGGACATCAAGGACGTTTTCATGGAAGGTTGGCGTTTGGGGTTAAAAGCGATTGCAGTTTATCGTGACGGTTCAAAATCCATCCAACCATTGAACACTAAAAAAGAAGAGAATAATGCTTTTGTTGAAAAAGTTAATGGTTACACAAGGATTAAATTGCCTGATGAGCGACCTTCAGTAACTCACAAGTTTAATGTCGGTGGATTTGAAAGTTATCTTACCGTCGGATTTTATCCTGATACCATGAAACCAGGAGAAACATTTCTTGTTGCTGCCAAAGAGGGGAGCACTATATCGGGCTTGTTCAACACAATTGCAACCTTGATATCAATGTGTTTGCAATCAGGGGTTCCGCTTAAAACTTTGGTTCGTAAGTTTAAAGATACAAGATTTGATCCGGCAGGGTTTACGACCAATCCGGATATCCCTGTTGCCAAATCAATCACAGATTATGTGTTCAGATATCTCGGAATGAAATATCTTAAATCAGAAGACAAGGAAGAATTATTTGGACCACCCGCGCAGGCAGGTCCTAGCCATGATCAGATTGAAACCCTTGAACCAAAAGAAGTTGCTCATGAATCTAAGAGCGATTCATTGCTTGCGGAGTTGGTTTCAAAATCAGTAGCAACATCTCAAATTGGCGGAAACGGAAAGGTTGTTGGTCATACACTTATTACTGACCCGCTTCGCCAGAGCTTTAGCGAGGCGAGTGCTCCAGCTTGTGTCCAATGTGGAACTCTAATGGTTCGTGCCGGTTCTTGTTACTCATGCCCGAATTGTTTTGCCACAACCGGAGTGTGTAATTAGCTTCAGTCACTACCATTTTCTCACGGCTTCCTCTTGGACTATTTCTAGAAACTCCTCCTAATTTCTCTGACCGCCCGAAGCAACTCCTGTCGAACCATGCGGCCCTTTGGGCCGTTTTCGACATCCTCGGGTCGGTTCCCAGAGAAATAGCGTCGGAGTTCCTGAAATAGTTACCAATCGTGCAGAATGTGAGAAAACGGCAGTGGCTTCTGCTTTAATCTGTTAAGCGGCAAAATCAGAGATGGGCTGGTCGCTTGTAATAGGTATTTTTTGATGGTTAAATTGAGATATGGAAACAAACTGGCAAATAAGTAAATCGCAAAAAGAACTGTTGGATTCTTTGTTTGGTACGATAGGGCTTAAAGGAATAAATGATGTATTAGACATTGGTTCTGGAAGAACAAGCATATTTTATTTAACAGATAGATTTAAAGGCCTAAACATTAAAGGAATTGTGTTCCCTGGAGATTTAAGAAAGATTAACCCCATCAAGGATTGTGTTAAAAATGATAATTACGAGTTAATCGAAGTTGATATTAAAGATCTTAATTTAGATAAACCTTTTGATATTGTTTTAGCGCACCTATTTTTAGGTGAAGCAGAACAATTCGGAGAGAATAAATATGAGGATGTATTGGAAAAAATATTTTCTATCAAAACGAAGTATTTAGTTTTGGTTAATCTTATTAAAGATAATATTAATTATAGTCTACTGTTAAAAGAAATAGCTTTAAAGGGAAACATATCAAAACTCGGTTATATTAAATCAGAAAGTGGCGAAGATTGTTTGGGTATACTTATTAAACTAAACAAGTTTTAACTAAGTCTACTAAGAAAAGGTTGCGCAGTAAGCGCAGCCCGGCATCTTATTTCAGACCCGCAACAGGCGGGCTTGGTGTTCTGAGGGAGTAGGTTATAAAACCTATTCAAGGTTCAGGCTTTCCGTCAGATGAGCATGATTAATATAACCAAAGCATGAGACGACTGAAGAACCCGCCGTCGTGGCTCGGAGTGGTGCCGTGCTTTAGCCGGCATAACTCTCTGTAGGACAAGTGGAGATTGCCGCTGGAGCAATCGGAACGGTCTGAAATAAGGTGCCGGGCGAAGTGCTCTTTTTTGTTTTCTAAAATCCTGATACCCTGATCCCATGCACAAATCTCAAATATTTTTTTATCTTTTACTCGCCTTTGTTTCGGGAGTTTTTGTGGCGTCTTTTTTTCTGGTATCCCAGACATGGATATTGATTATTTTAATTTTGGCAATCAGTTTAATTGCAATCTCTGGTTACCAAAGAACTTACTCGAGAAGGGGACTACTTGCGGGGGCACTGTTTCTAGTTTTTATTTTTGGAATTGTAAGATTTAATTCTTTTAATTTCGCAAACAGTGTATTGAATCAGTTTGCGGATATTGAAATAGGCGGAAAAGGAATGGCGGTGACTCTTAGGGGTTACATAGACGATGAGCCAAGAATATCAGGAAACAGGGCAACATTTTCTTTTTTAGCAAAAGAATTGATTGTGCCCGACAAGACAATAAAGATTAACGAAAAAATTTATGTCACCGTTAATTCTTTTCCTGAACAAAAGTATGGAGACAAGCTCTCAATCAATGGTGTCATTAAGACCCCTAAAGATTTTTCCGTTAAAGGCGGATTCGTCTCCGGCGGAAATTATGAAACTTACTTAAAAAAAGAGGGAATAAGAACAGTGATGTCTTTCCCCAAGATTATTCAAGTCAATGAATTGAGGATTGGTTTTTGGGAGAGTGTTAAGGTGGAGTTGTATAAAAGTATTTTTATCACAAAAAACAAATTTCAATCATCTTTAAAAAAATCCATAACTGAACCGAATGCTTCATATGTCGCAGGTATTTTGTTGGGTTCAAGAGAGGATGTGTCCGATAAGCTCAAAGAGGCTTTTAATAAAACAGGAACCACTCATATTTTAGCCATATCAGGATATAATATCACCATAATTTCAGAAGTTATTCTTGCATGCCTTGTTGTGTTCATGAAGCGCAGAAAGGCGTTTTGGCTCTCTGTCGTGGCGGTGATTTTATTTACTGTTATGACTGGAGCTTCGGCTTCTGTGGTGAGGGCGTCAATTATGGGATTATTATTGATGTTTGCATCAGGATTTGGTCGTCTTTATGATGCCAAAAATTCTGTGATTCTGGCAGGTGCCTTGATGGTTTTTGTAAATCCTTTTGTCTTGATTTTTGACATTGGTTTTCAGCTTTCATTTTTGGCAGTTTTGGGTCTGTTGTTTCTCTATCCATATTTGAATGACAAAGCGATTAAAATATCAAATTTAGGTGGAGTAAGAGAGTTAACATTGATGACCATTTCTGCTCAAGTTTTTGTTCTGCCATTGTTAATTTATTATTTCCGACAGTTTTCTGTCTGGTCTTTGCCAGTCAATATTTTAGTTTTGCCCGTTTTGCCGTTTGCCATGTTTGCTGGATTCATGACCGGAATTGGTGGTATGATCTTTTTGCCAATTGGTAAGGCAATTGGACTTATTGCTTGGGCGATCACAACATATCAGATTTGGGTTATTAACTTTTTTGCTTGATTCCGGTTAGCAACAAGAATATTGTAATGGTATGTTTGGCTCCACGGGGTGATTAGATGGCACATAATAAATTTAAAAAATTACCCGAAGGACCAAATGAGGGACAAAATCGTTTTTATGATAAAAATAAGCCTGAGGATGAAATAGCCGGGCTGGAATATGCCATAAAGAATACAGAATATAGGATCAAAAATGACCCTGATAGATTGAAAGATGTTTTCGAAAAACAATTGGCGGAATTACTTGATCAGCTTAGAAAGGCAAAAGAAAAACTCAAAGTATAGACCGATTTAATTATCCGTCTATATTAAATGTTTTAAGCTACTAAGGTAGCTTTTCTTTTTATTTTGATTTGTGTTAAATGTTTTTAATGCAGAAAGGATTAAATCTTGTCCACCTCATTGTTTTTCTTTGTTTTGGCGTCTTTGCATGGTCTACATTTAGCATAGCTTCCCAGAAAGACGGCCTGCTCAAGGTGTATTTTTTGGATGTGGGGCAAGGGGATGGGATATTTATTGAAACTCCCAATGGTAATCAGGTTTTGGTTGATGGCGGACCAGACTCTAAGATAGTTCAAGAATTGGCCGAAGTAATGCCATTTTATGACCGCGAGATTGATTTGGTTGTTGTCAGTCATCCTCACGCCGATCACATTACTGGATTGGTTGAAGTTTTAGAACGATATGATGTCGGAAATATTTTAGAAGCTAAAGAGTTTTATAATTCTCCAGTTTTTAACGTCTGGCAAAAAGCCCAAGAAGAAGAGGGAGCAAAGCTCATTGAGGCTGGAGTTGGTATGGAGGTAGATTTGGGTAATGGCGTAAGATTGAAAGTGATTTATCCAGATAAATCATATAAAGGAGTTTTGTTAAGCAAGCCTCATCAGGCAAATGTGGTTTTAAAATTGAGTTATAAAAATTTTGAACTTTTATTAACGGGAGATATGGAAAAATCTATTGAAAGTGAGTTGATTGACAGGGGTATAGATGTTCGGGCAGATATTTTGAAGGTAGGGCATCATGGTTCAAAGACATCTTCTTTGGAAAATTTTTTAAGAACGGTTCAACCACAATTGGCTTTCATTCAAGTTGGACAAAAAAATCTTTATCGTCACCCTTCGCCTGAAATCACTCAAAGACTTGAAAATTTTGGAATAAAATATTATCGTACAGACCTAGATGGTCACATGAAGGTGGCTACCGACGGGGAAACAATTAAAGTTAATAAATACTAAAATGGAAAACAAAAGAGAAAGAACACTTATTATATTAAAACCAGACGCTGTACAAAGAGGTCTTATTGGAGAGATAATCCCTCGTTTTGAGCGAAAAGGTATTAAATTTGTGGGTATAAAGATGATGAAGCTTTCTAACTCATTGCTAGATAAACACTATGCTCAACATAAGGGTAAGCATTTTTTTGAACCGACTAAAAAATATATGCAGATGGCGCCTGTTTTAGCTGCTGTACTAGAGGGTGTAGATGTTGTTCGCGTAGTACGAACAATTTGTGGACCAACTGATGGCAAGAATGCCCCTTCAGGTACAATTAGGGGTGATTTCAGTATGTCAATTGCTCGCAACGTTGTTCACTCATCAGAAGATCCTAAAGCGGCCAAAAGAGAAGTCAGGTTATATTTTAAACCATCGGAGTTGTTTAATTATGAACGACCCAACGAGGCTTTTCACCATGACATAGAGAGGGGAGAATAGTCTTGGTAAGTTTTCCACTTCAAATTTCAAAAAGAAGGGCTATATGAGTACATATATCTGGTTCGCTCGAATGATGTGCAAAACCTGTTTGCACCCATTTTCGTTGCCAGTTATACTTAAGGTAGGCCCTTCTTTTGTTTCCAAGCTTTAGAACAAATAATTATCTCGGGTTTCTCATATGATGACAACCCCGTGGGGTTGTCCTGCGGAAACCACACTGGGTAATAGCTGAAGACTTGTAAAAATAAGAGGTAGGGTCTTAACAAAAATTCGCCTCATCAGCGGATTTTTGTTGTCTATATTAGACATTACGGTTACTGCTTTTAGTATTTTCTATCGCTTTCGTTTCGCTTGTCGGGCTGTCGGGAGTCGGACCCGATAATTTTCTGCACCCCATGCAGACGTGTTGCCGTTACACTACAGCCCGTTTTTTATAATAATCTGTCAAAATGTTCCAAGGTTTCTTTGAGAGATTGGAAGACTGAATCGCTTTCGTTTCGCATCTTATCTTCTTCGGTTAACACATTTTCACCTTCTTTCAATAAGTCATTAATCAGCAAAAGCAGAGACTCAAATTTGAGCGCAACATCTTCCCGTTTTTGTTCCCAAGCGAAACTTAAGAAGGCTTGAAGTTGAAGTCGGACCTCCTTTAACAAAAGAATACGGACTCTGTGGTTTGCTAGTTTTTCATGAGCCTCTTTTGCTATTTTTTTCTGATGCTCTTTGGAGGCATCAGATAAAAACGTGTTGTCTTTTTGAAGTCTTGTTCCGTGTGCGGTCAACCATAATTCACTTAATTCTTCTATTGTTTTACTATCTACTCCGACCACTATTTGTGGAATTTGTCGATATTCACCCCAAAAATTGTTTCTTTCGGAAGAAAAGTATTTCATTCTGGTTAGTGTTCCCGTGCGAATATGCTCTTTGATTATTGATAGTTTTTTTGCGACAGAAGTTCCTGAGCTGGTGACATCAACCCCTACTGCCATATATCTGTAAGAACTTTCTCGCTCAAATTCTATCGCTAAATCAACACCGTTATAAAGGTCATCATATTCGGAGGAGACAATAGTAAAAGCGCCGGAACCAAACCAGTCACTGAGCTCAATTTGTTCACTAAGTAGGGCCTCAAGTATCTTGGCTCTTTTGGTCGGTCCGGTTTCCTCTCTCATGAATTTTGTTTTTTTTCTTTCAATACTTTCACGGTCTCTTTTTACTTGATCCTCTCCGTAGAGTTCTTTGAAATCTGACATTTTTATTGCCGATGATTCATGAGCGGGCACGATAAAACCGAAGACTTTTTCTTCGGCTGGGGATAGACCCTCGTTTTTTGTCGGAGGTCTGGTTGGAAGTCTTTCTTTTTCGGATACCATTTATTTGCTCTTGTTCAGGATTTTAATGCAGTCAGTGCAAACCATTGTTCTTTTTCCGTTAATCTTGGTCCATTGGAGATTCGGGTATCTTTTTGATTTTGAGGTTGGATTATAATGACCGCGAAGTAAAATTCGGGTGGTAGACATTGTTGGTTTTTTACCGCATTTGGGACACTTTGTCATAGGTTTACATACTACATTAAAATTGTTAGGATTTCAAGTATGGATCCCGTTAGAAGTGCCCCTATCGGGTTTGAATAGGTAAAGTTATCAATAAAATAATGATTAACACTGTATCGTATCGCATGATTATAATTCGTGCTTCACGTTACTTCTAACGGGATGGAAGCTTTATTACTCCCAATTTTCTATGTTGTTGTCCTTGTTTACTCTGTAGTTATACACGAGGTTAGCCATGGTTTGATGGCCGATTCTTTGGGTGATCCGACTGCCAAAAATCTTGGTCGGCTGACTTTGAATCCATTAAGACACTTGGACATGTTCGGCTCGGTTTTGTTGCCGTTATTATTATTTTTGGCACGAGCGCCGTTTATCATTGGCTATGCCAAACCGGTTCCATACAATCCACACAACTTGAGTGATCGTAAATATGGACCAGCCAAGGTTGCTCTTGCGGGTCCTGCTTCAAACATCGTCTTGGCTTTAATTTTCGGATTGAGCTTGAGATTGATGCCGGATATTTTTACGTCATCCTTAGTGCCTGAATTATTTTCTTTTATTATTCTTCTTAACCTTGTTTTGGCCATATTTAACCTATTCCCGATTCCACCCTTGGACGGTCATTGGTTATTGATGACTTTTCTTCCAGCAAGATTTAATACTCTTAAGGTTTTCATTTATAGATACAGTATTGTTTTGTTGTTTGTATTTATAATTTTTGTTTTTCCCTTGTTGTGGCCACTGGTTTCATTTTTATTCAGGATTATTACAGGATTGACTCCGTAGGTATTTTTAGGTATTGTTTTGTAATTCTGTTCTTTGTTCAAGTGAGGCTTCTCTATGTCTTTAACTAAGGAACAAAAAGATGCCATTATTGCAAAGATTGCTGATGGTGAGCGTGAGTTGGAGATACTAGGTGGATTGGTGGATGAGGGGTGTGTATTTGAACGAAAATTTCGGATACAGGGTAGATTGTGGAAGACAGAATCCCACCTTCGTTTATTAAGAGGGGTATTGGCTGGTCATTTGGATATTTCAGAAGATGCCAAAGCTTCACGAAATAAAGACGTAGAGCGTGTTGATCGTTTGATTAGAAAGTTGAAGGATGAAAGAGATAGAATTACTAGGGAGGCTAATGACGCTTGTATTGTCAGATTAATTCTTGATAATAAGCTGTCGTTTAGTTCAGACACATTAAGTTCTAGACCGGCTCTTGATTGACATTATATCGGTTCCTTTGCTATACTCCATAAGACCTAAGGGTCTTATTTTTATGTAATTGTCATGCCGACATTCAGACAGCTTTTGAAAAAACCGAGAAGAATATCTAAGGTGAAGACAAAATCACCTGCTTTGATTTACGGGTTCAATTCTCAAAAAAATAGACCCGTCTATTATCCGTCGCCTTTTAAGAGGGGAGTTTGTTTATCTGTCAGAACCACTACTCCCAAAAAACCCAACTCTGCTTTGAGAAAAATTGCCAGAGTCAGATTAACAAACGGAATGGAAGTTACTGCCTATATCCCAGGAATCGGACACAATTTGCAGGAACATTCCGTCGTTGTATTGAGGGGTGGAAGGGTAAAAGATTTGCCCGGAGTGCGGTATCATATTGTTAGGGGCGTTTTAGATTCTTCCGGGGTTGATGGCAGAAAACAAGGAAGGTCAAAATACGGAGGAAAGAAACCCAAATAGTTATAAAGGAATAAGGAGACAGGAAATATAGTAAAAAATAAACACTTTATTACTTGTCTCTGTATTACTAAATTTACTAACGCATGAGAAGACCAGTAAAACATAAAGTACTAATAGAACCGGATTTAAAATATTCAAGTCTTTTGGTTACAAAATTTATAAATAAAATCATGTATTCCGGTAAAAAAGCCATTGCCATGAAGATCGTTTATGGAGCACTTGAAAGAGCTGAAAAAAAATTAAATAAGCCTGCCATGGAAATTTTGGATACAGTTGTTGATAATGCCGGTCCTCAAATGGAGCTTAAATCCAGAAGAATCGGCGGTGCTAATTATCAGGTTCCTATCGAAGTTAAACCAGAAAGAAAAATAACCCTTGCCATTCGTTGGATTGTTAATGCAGTTCGTAGTCAAAAAGGAAAAGCTACAGAAGAAAAACTTGCCGAGGAATTGATTAATGCATTTAACAACACCGGAGGAGCGGTTAAGAAAAAGGCTGATACCCACCGAATGGCTGAAGCTAACAAGGCCTTTGCTCACTTCGCCTGGTAGTTAAATGAGTTTACAGTTTCTAGTTTACAGTCTTTAGTTTTTGAACTGTAAAGTGTAAACTCTAAACTCGAAACTAGTTTGTCAGATTATCCAATCAACAAAATACGAAACATAGGAGTTATCGCTCACATTGATGCTGGTAAAACTACCACATCAGAGCGTATACTTTTTTATACAGGAATTTCTCATAAGATAGGTGAGGTTCATGAAGGTGATACTGTTATGGACTGGATGGAACAGGAGAGAGAAAGAGGAATCACGATTACTGCCGCCGCTACTACCGCCTACTGGACTCCGACTGATGCAAAAGATAAGGAAGCTGAAAAAGTTAAACTAAACATTATTGACACTCCTGGTCACATTGATTTTACTATTGAAGTAAAACGTTCTTTGCGTGTTCTGGACGGAGCCGTTGTCGTCTTTGACGGTGTCGCCGGAGTAGAGCCCCAATCAGAGACTAACTGGAGATATGCTGATGACTATCAAGTTCCAAGAGTCTGTTTCATAAACAAGTTAGATCGTTTAGGCGCATCTTTTGACCGTTCTTTCCAGTCAATTTTGGACAGATTGTCTCCATATGCGGTAAAACTTCAAATACCAGATGGGTTAGAGGATCAATTCAAGGGAATTGTGGATCTTTTGACTTTAGATTATTACACTTTTGAAGGTGATAAAGGAGAGCGAGTAATAAAAGGAGTAGTTCCGGACTATCTAATTGAAGAAGCAAAAAAAGAGAGAGCTTTAACTATAGAAAAAATTGTAGAACAAGACGATGAGACAATGTCGGAATATCTTGAGGGAAAAGAAATTCCGTTAGAAAAACTTCGTCAGATAATTAGGAAATCTGTTATTACAAACAAAATATTTCCAGTATTTTGTGGTTCGGCTTTAAAAAACAAGGGCGTTCAGCTTGTATTGGATGCCGTCGCTTATTATTTACCGTCACCCTTAGATGTTCCCCCGACCAAGGTGACAGATAAAAAAACCGGTGAAGCAATTCTGGTATCTCCAGATGAGAATTCCATGTTTACGGCTTTGGCTTTTAAAACAGCTACAGATCCGTTTGTTGGCGCACTTACTTTTTTTCGAGTTTATTCTGGAAAATTAACTTCCGGTTCCTATGTTTTAAATACTCGTAGCGGTCAGCAGGAGAGAATTAGTCGTATTGTTCTTCTGCATGCTAATGAACGTAAGGAAATTAAAGAAGTTTTCGCCGGTAATATTGCCGCAACTGTCGGATTAAAGGACACAAAAACTGGAGATACCCTCTGTGAACCAGAACGTCCGGTTTTGCTTGAGGGTATCGATATTCCCGAACCAGTTATCTCTTTGCGCATAGAGCCGAAGACAAAAGCCGACCAGGAAAAAATGAGCATAGCCTTGAGAAAACTTTCTGATGAAGATCCTACTTTTAGAATAAAAAGCGATGAAGAAACGGCAGAAACCATTATTTCCGGCATGGGCGAATTGCATTTAGAAATTATCGTAGATCGAATGAAGAGAGAGTTTAGCGTCAATGTAAATGTTGGCCGACCTCAGGTTGCTTACAAGGAAACAATTTCAGATAAATCTCAGGCTGAAGGTAAATACATCAAACAGTCTGGAGGTCGTGGACAATATGGTCATGTATGGTTACGCGTAGAACCAAGAGAGAGGGGAGCTGGATTTGAATTTGTTAATGCTATAAGAGGAGGCTCAATTCCGGAAGAGTTTATTACTCCGGTTGAAAAGGGTATTAAAGAAGCATTGGACAAAGGAGTCATGGCAGGATTTCCTGTTGTTGATTTGCAGGCCACTCTTTACGATGGTTCTTATCATGATGTTGACTCATCCGAAATTGCTTTCAAGATTGCCGGAACGATGGCGCTTCAGGAGGCAATGAAAAGAGCCAAACCCATTTTACTTGAGCCGATAATGAAAGTTGAGATTATTGTTCCGGATTCTTTCATGGGTGAAGCGACCGGAGACATTTCTTCAAGAAGAGGTCAGATATTAAGTATTAACGATAGAAGTCCGATGAATTTGAAAGTAATTGACGCGCGTGTCCCTCTTTCTGAAATGTTCGGCTATGCTACCTCAATCAGGTCTTTGACCGAAGGACGTGGTACTTTCAACATGGAATTTGACCACTACGAACCGGTCCCGAATAATATTGCTGAGCTTATTAAAGAAGGCAAAAAATAACTCAACCCCATCATCAATCTCTCTTCTAGCACAACTCGCAATGCGAACAAAATGGGGTCTTATTTCATAAATATGCGAGAGCGCTTCGCTAAATCACATATTTATTCATTCGACCCCTATAGTTGTTAGTGAGGCTGATTATAAATTTGTTTATAATTCAGCCGAGCAAACTAAATATATGTAATCATATTTTGTTTACCGCCTTGCTTTTTGACAGTGCTATCAGAGAGATTGACGATTGTTGTATATCGATAAAGCGACCACTCCTGCTCATTTCAGATCGTCTGCCTCCTCATGCGTAGAGGTTGTGTGAGCTATTGAAATAAAGTTGCCGTCATACGACGACTGCTCCGTTCGCTTTGCTCACGGGTTGCCGTCATACGACGACTGCTCCGTTCGCTTTGCTCACGGGTTGCATTTTTGTGAGTATTTTAATAATATACCCAGAGATGAATCCCGTTAGAAGTTAACCCTAACGGGAATAACAAGTATTTAGTAACATTGGTTATGTAAGCTTGCCACCGTTTAAAGATGGTGGACAGTTTGCAAAACTTCTAACGGGATGAATATCGATGAACTCAAAAAACTGGTAAAGAATTTTACGGCGGTTTTGGTATTGGATAATGGTGAACCATCTTTTGCTATTTTGAGTTATGACATGTATAAAGACTTGGTTTTGGGAAGCAGAGAAAAAGATAAAGAAATAAAGATAAATCCCATTAAAAGTCTCGCTCGCGACAAAGTCGCGAGTCCGGAGGACCTCGGCGAGGCTACTTCTAACGGGATAAACCATTCCCCGGCCAATGGAGTGGCTACAAAATCAGCTCTTCCCGAGAGTGAGCTTGAGATATTGGAAAGAATAAACAAGGACATATTGGCCTTGAAAAGTGAGATTGAAAAAGAAGAAAAACTTCTCACGATTGATTCCTCGTCTTTTGTTGATTAAATCTTATCTGGGACTCCTGGACATGGTGAAAATGTATCCACAAAGGATGAGGGATTGACTAATTCGCAGAGTTCCGCTAAAATGATTAAGCAATATAATTTAAGAGTATCCAGTGTTTAGTATTATGTATCTAGCATACTTAATACTTGATACAAAATACTTAAAACTAAAAAATGGCAGGGAAATTTGAAAGATCCAAACCGCACTTAAATGTCGGCACAATTGGTCACGTTGACCATGGAAAAACCACGCTAACCGCGGGTATTTTGCACGTATTAAGCCTTATGAAGGAAGATGGTTATTCTGCGAGAGAGGAAGGAATTGACCAGATTGACAATGCTCCTGAAGAGCGACAGAGAGGTATCACCATTGCCTTGCACCACTCGGAATATGAAACTCCTAAACGTCATTATGCTCACGTTGATGCTCCTGGTCATGCCGATTACATTAAAAACATGATTACGGGCGCTGCTCAAATGGACGGAGCAATTTTGGTTGTTGCCGCCACCGATGGACCTATGCCCCAGACGAGAGAACACATTTTGCTTGCCAGACAAGTTGGTGTTCCAAATATTATAGTCTTTTTGAACAAGGTTGATATGGTTGATGATCCTGAAATGGTTGATTTGGTTGAAGCAGAAATCAGAGAACTTTTAAACAAATATCAGTTCCCAGGAGATAAGACACCGATAATCAGAGGTTCGGGATTGAAGGCTCTTGAGTCTAAATCAAAAGATGATGCCGGAGCCAAGCCGATTAAAGAACTCATGGATGCGTTGGATACTTTCTTTCCAGATCCTGTTAGAGATACAGACAAGCCGTTCCTTATGCCAATAGAGGATATCTTCTCAATTGAAGGAAGAGGCACTGTTGTTACCGGAAGAATTGAAAGGGGCCATGTTAAATTGAATGAAGAGGTTGAAATTGTTGGAATAAAACCAACCTCAAAGACTGTGATCACTGGTATCGAAATGTTTAATAAGCAACTTGATGAAGGTATGGCAGGAGATAATGCGGGAATACTTTTGAGAGGAACAAAGAAAGAAGAAATTGAAAGAGGCCAAGTTTTGGCAAAACCTGGAACAATTACTCCTCATACCGATTTTGAAGCTGAGATTTATGTTTTGACCAAAGAAGAAGGCGGAAGACACACCCCATTCTTCAAGGGTTATAAACCACAATTTTATTTCCGAACCACTGATGTAACAGGAGAAGTTTTATTGCCTGAAGGAACTGAAATGGTTATGCCCGGAGACACAGCCAATTTAAAGGTTCAATTAATTGCTCCTATTGCTATGGAAGAAAAACAGAGATTTGCCATTAGAGAAGGTGGAAAAACTGTTGGTGCCGGAGCTGTAACAAAAATCAATAAATAAATGATTAAATCCCTCATCCTGTAATGGTTGAGGGATGGTTCTTTATAAAATGGTAAAGGCAAAGAAATCAGTAGAAACAAATCAAAGGATACGGATCAAGCTTCGGGCTTATGATAACAAGATCATAGATAAGTCTGCTGCTCAGATTGTTGAGACCATTGAGAGGTATGGTGGCCATCCGATTGGTCCTGTTCCTTTACCGACAGAAATTCAGAAATACACCGTGAACCGTTCAGCATTTATTGACAAGAATTCAAGAGAGCAGTTTGAAATGAGGACGCATAAAAGAATTATAGATATAGATTCACCCACACCGAAGATTATAGACGCATTGATGAATCTTAATTTACCATCAGGAGTAGACATAGAATTAAAAATGTAGTTTTATCTTCTTACTCTCTTCGTCGTGACCGCCAATTGGCGGAGGCGGGGAGGAATAAGGTGGTAAACAATATTAGAACTTATCCCGAAGAACGATTTAAATAACGGGTTTATAAAAGTACAGTATTGAGAGCTTTCCTTAATTGAAATAAGTGGTTTTAAAGGAAAATAAAAAAGCCAAATAGGTTAAATAAATTTAGCAGGACACACGAGCCCAGCTAAATCTGGGTTTTTGATTGCTTGTCCAAGAGGATCTCGCTTACGAATCCGATTGGCTACAAGCAATACAACCCCGCACTTTCTGGGCTAAGGGTGTGATATTTCACAAAAACAGAGCCGAAGGCGATTTGCACTTCTGGTCTGGTGAATAATCAAAACGTGATTCCAGATGGTGCGGGGTTAGCAAGATTAACGGGGCAGGCCCCCGAAGGCTAGGAACAATAAAATTATATGAAATTCGTATTAGGCAAAAAATTAGGAATGACACAGGTTTTTGAGGAAGACGGAAAAGTCGTTCCAGTTACCCTTGTGGAAATTGAGCCAAATGTTGTTGTTCAAGTTAGGACTAAAGATAAAGATGGATATGAAGCTGTCCAAGTTGGAACAGGAACAAAAAAGGTCAAAAACATCAGAAAGCCACAGAAGGGTCACTATAAAGACTTGGGCAATTTTAAATATTTAAAAGAAGTAAGAGACAAAGAGTCCAGACATACAGCGGTGGGAGAGGCTACTGAAGCTTTGGTCTTAAGTGTGGGCGATAAGTTTGATGCTTCTGTTTTTACAGCGGGAGACAAAGTCAAGGTTACGGGTATGTCTAAGGGTAAAGGTTTTGCCGGAGTAATGAAGAGGCACAATTTTTCAGGTATGCCTCATAGTCACGGTCATCACCATGTTGCGAGACACGCCGGTTCAATCGGTCAAAGATTTCCCCAGCACACATTAAAAGGAATGAGAATGGCCGGCCGAACTGGAAATGATCAAATCACCACAAGAGGATTAAAAATCGTGAGAGTTGATGCCGAGAACGGATTGCTTGCTATTAAGGGCGCTATTCCTGGAAATCGAGGCAGTTTAATAAAAATACAAAGCGTTGACAAGTGAGGGGTGGCCCGAGTGGGGATCCCAGTGACGCGCAGACAGTAGTCGAGCATCACTGGGGTAATGAGGGGCAGGCCCCCGAACACCAAACAGAAATAATATGGAATATCCATTATACAATCAAAAGGCTGAAAATGTTGGAAAGGTAAATTTACCAGATGCTATTTTTGATTTGAAGATGAACAATGATTTACTCCACCAGGTTGTCACTTCTCAGAGTTCCAACAAAAGACAAGTTATAGCTCACACCAAAGGCAGAAGTGAAGTCCGAGGTGGTGGAATAAAACCATGGAAACAAAAGGGAACAGGACGAGCCAGGGTTGGTTCCATCCGTTCTCCTATCTGGAAGGGTGGAGGTGTAACCTTTGGTCCTACAAAAGAAAGAAACTTTAAGAAAAAAATAAACAAAAAAATGGCTCGCAAGGCTTTGTTTATGGCGATTTCTTCAAAGGCTAAAGATAAACAACTCTTTGTTTTAGACCAATTAAAACTTGATAATCCTAAAACAAAAGAGATGGCTTCCGTGTTTAAAAATTTTGCAGTTTTAATGGGCGCATCAGTTAAGACAGGGAATAAGTCCAAAGTGCTACTCGTTTTGCCGTTAATGGAAGACAACATCAAGAGATCATCAAAGAATTTACCAAATTTTTCTGCCGTGGAAGCAAGGAATCTAAGCCCGTTAGAGGTTTTGTCTTATAAGTATTTGTTTTTAGTTAAAGATTCGGTTGAATCATTGAGCAATATATTCAATAAGAAAATAGCATGAAATTGAATCCTTTTAAAAACAATTCATCCGGAAGTGGAAAGAAAAACGACAAATCCCCAAAAGAAGGAGACGGATTTGTTGAAAAAGAAAAAGATTTAACGGCATCTGAAATGGCTCCTGCTTTTAAGATTCAAGGTGCTAATGCAGGGGCATATAAAGTTTTAAAAAATTTTTATATTAGCGAGAAAGCTTCATTGTTGAACGGTTTTAATCAGTATGTATTCAAAGTTTTTAGAAATGCCAATAAGAGTCAGATTAAAACTCAGGTTGGGAAAATTTTTAACGTAAAAGTCAAAGATGTAAAGATTTTAAATATGCCGAGGAAAAGAAGAGATTTGGGTCGTCATCCAGGATTTAGGTCAGATTTTAAAAAAGCAATAGTTGTTTTGGAAAAAGGCCAGACAATAGAACAGGCAAAACCATAATAACCAAACATGAGAACATATAAACCAACAACACCTTCCAGAAGAGGAATGAAAGCATATGATTTTTCTCAATTGACAAAGATTGAGCCTTTAAAGTCTCACAAATGGGGATTTAGTAAGTCATACGGGAGAAATAATCGGGGAAGAATTACTGGCCCAAGAAAAGGCGGGGGCGCAAAAAGATTATTCAGAGACGTTGATTTTAAACAGACAGACAAATTGAATATTCCCGGAAAGGTAGTTGCCTTAGAGTATGATCCAAATAGAACTTCAAGAATAGCAAGAATTAACTTTGCAGATGGAGAAAAAAGATATATATTGGCTCCGCAAGAATTGAAGGTTGGAGACAGTGTTATTGTTTCAGAACAAGCTCCAATAAGACCAGGAAACAGGATGAAATTGAAAAATATTCCACAAGGCTCCCTCGTTCATAATGTTGAATTGTTTCCGGGACAAGGTGGACGAATAGTAAGATCAGCAGGATCGGGGGCAACTGTTTTGGCAAGTGAGGGTGGTTTTGTCCAATTAGTTATGCCGTCTTCGGAGATGAGGATGGTTTTGGGAGAAGGCTATGCTTCGATTGGTCAAGTTTCAAATGCTGAACACAGCACAATGGTTTTGGGTAAGGCTGGTAGGTCAAGATGGCTTGGACGAAGACCAAAGGTCAGAGGAACAGCAATGAATCCGGTGGACCATCCTTATGGTGGAGGAGAGGGCAGGCAAGGAAGGGGAACAAGACGTCCAAAGACTGCCTATGGAAAAGTTACAGGTGGAAGAAAAACCAGAAATAAAAAGAAGAAATCAGGCAAATTTATTTTAAGAAGAAGATCAAAATAATAAAATGTCACGATCACTTAAAAAAGGACCATATGTAGATGAAAAACTACTGAAAAAGGTAGGCAAACTTAAGGTGGGTGATAAAACCATTATTAAAACATGGGCAAGAGCCTGCACAATTATTCCGGAAATGATCGGTTTCACGTTCGGTGTTCATAATGGAAGATTTCACATACCAGTTTTTGTGACAGAAGATATGGTTGGTCATAAATTAGGCGAATTTTCTTTAACTAGGAAATTTACAAGACATGGTGGAAAAATGCAAAGAGAATTGGAAGCCGCACAGAAACAAAAGGAAATTGAAGTTGCACAAGCAGCCAAAGCTCCTGCAGAGGGAGTTGTTGCACCGAAAAAATAATCAAACAATTAATTTAAATATTTATCATGGAAGTTAAAGCAAAATTAAACGGATTACGAATGGCCCCTAGAAAAGTTAGGGCTGTTACGAATTTGGTTAAGGGTAAAGATGTTGTTTATGCTTTAAACCAGATGGAATTTGTTATTAAGAAACCTGTTTTGCCTTTGATAAAATTATTAAATTCTGCCATCAGTAATGCTGAAAATAACTTTAGTATGATTAAAACGAATTTATATATCAAAGAATTTCTTGTTGATGAAGGTGTCAAATTGAAACGATATATGCCCAAAGCACAAGGAAGAGCCGGAGAAATACAGAAAAAAACAAGTAAAGTAAGGCTTGTTCTTGATGAGAGAGTTGCTGGATTAAAGCGTTCCGCTGCCGAAGTTAAAAGGGGCGTTGAGTCGCAGAGACAACGGGACGACCAAAGGTCGGCACAAGACAATATCGGCACTGGGACGGCCAAGAAACCTGAAATTAAAACAGAGATAGGAAATAAAAAAGACATTTTAAGCGGAGTAACCAAGAGGTTGTTCAGGAGAAAACAAGTATAGCATGAAGCAATAAAGAAATAAGGGGACAAGCAATTCGGTAAATTTACATTATTGCCCGTCTCTATATCGCTTTATTACTAATCACATGGGACAAAAAATATCACCAACATCATTTAGGATAGGTATTCAAAAAGACTGGGCGTCTCGCTGGTTTGGCGGACGAAAATATGTGCCATATTTGAAAGACGATGTTGCCGTGAGATCGTTTTTGGTTAAAAAATTAAAAAACATAGGTGTTGATAGGGTTGAAATTGAAAGAGGTACCGATGCTTTAAATATAATTGTTTTCACCGCAAGACCGGGATTACTTATTGGGCGAGGCGGAACAGGTGTTGAAGAATTGAAAAATGCCATTCAAAAGATTCTTAAAAACAAGGTTTCCATAAGAATAGAAATTCAAGAAATTAAAAACCCTGAAGCATCAGCCATGATAATGGCAGAATCAATTGTTGAGCAGATAGAAAAAAGGATTCCTTTCAGAAGAACAATGAAACAGACCTTGGCCAAAATTATAGCTTCTAAACAAGTTAAGGGTGCCAAGATTTTGCTTGGTGGACGATTAGATGGAGCAGAGATTGCCCGTTCAGAACACTTAGAAGAGGGAAATTTACCATTACAAACCCTGAGAGCTGACATAGATTATGCAAAAGCAACCGCCCATACTACTTATGGTACGATTGGGGTTAAGGTTTGGATTTATAAAGGAGAAAAATTTGATTAAATGTTAAATAAATAAACAACAGAGTTCCCAATATAAGTCGCCGACGCGTGTCCCCATTGCTCCTCTCGGGAGCATTCAGAAAAGGAGGAATGCAATGGGGCCCCTCGCGGGCGACTAATATGGGAGCCCACTCCGACCATGCAACCAGCAAGATTAAAACATCCAAAAGTCCATAAGGGCAATTTGAAATCTAAGGCCTCAAGAGGCACTTATTTAAGTTTTGGAAGTTTTGGTTTGAAAGCCGAAGAATCCAGTTGGATAAAAGCCAACCAATTAGAGGCTGCAAGAAGAGTTATGACAAGATTTGTTTCTAGAGGTGGCAAAATATGGATGCGCGTATTTCCTGACAAACCCCGCACAAATCATGGTGGAGAGTTGGGAATGGGTGGTGGCGCAGGGAGCCTAGATCATTTTGTGGCTGTTGTTGAAGCCGGAAGAGTTATTTTTGAAATAGATGGGCTGTCCGAAGAAATGGCAAGAAAAGCATTAAAACTTGGTTCGCATAAACTTGCAATTAAAACGAGAATAGTAAAAAGATAACATGAATAATAAGGATTTAAAAAACAAAACAAAAGAAGAACTAGCCGGAATGCTCGTTGACTTACAAGCCAAACTTTTGCAATTTAACTTTGAGCTGGGCGAAAAGAGGCTTAAGGATTTTAGTCAGGTAAAAAAAACCAAAAAAGAAATAGCAAGAATTTTAACCGTATTAAATAAAAACATAATTATCGTTTCAAAATAAAATAAATATATGGCTAACAATGAATTATTAACCCAAAAGGAATCTATCTCCGAAGAACAAAAGGGCAGAGTTCTGAAGGGAATAGTTGTTTCCGATAAAATGACTAAGACCATTGTGGTTAAGGTTTCAAGTTTGAAAAAGCATCCGAAATATAAAAAATATTTTAAAGTTTCCAAAAAATATAAAGTTCATGATGAAGAAAACAAGTATCATACTGGGGAAGAGGTTTTGATTAGGGAAACCAAACCGATGTCTAAAGAAAAAAGATGGATAGTTATAAGTAAAATAGAGACAAGCAATAAAGAGACAAGCCAGAAACTTTAATCCTTGTTTCTTTATTACTAAATTACTAAATATATGTTACAACTTCGTTCAATTGTAAATGTGGCAGATAATACAGGAGCAAAAAAGGTCGGGGTGTTTAAGGTCCTTGGTGGTTCAAGACATAGGTATGCTCAACTTGGGGACATTGTAGTTGTTTCTGTAAAAGTTGCTGAGCCAAGAAAATCAGTAAAGAAAAAAGATGTTTTAAGGGCGGTTGTTGTGAGACAGAAAAAAGCTTTTAGAAGAAAAGATGGAACCTATATAAGATTTGATGATAATGCTGTTGTTATTTTGGACGGGACTGAGCCAAAAGGAGGAAGAATTTTTGGACCAATTCCAAGAGAAATTAAGGAAAGAGGATATAACACAATAGCATCGTTGGCTGAAGAGTTGGTTTAAACAAATTATCAATTTATAAATTTCAAAATGAAATTACGAAAAGGAGACAATGTAATAATGTTAAATGGAAAAGACCGTGGTAAGACCGGTAAGATTTCCGTGATAATTCCTACAATAGATAGGGTTGTTGTTGAGGGTTTAAATTTGATAAAAAAGAATGTCCGAGCAAAGAAACAGGGACAAAAAGGTCAGATTGTAAGCAGGGAAAGAGCCGTTAGCGCATCGAGCGTAGCCCTTGTTTGTAAATCGTGTGGAAAAATGACGAGAGTAGGGTATCAGTTTAGCGGAGAAAACAAACTAAGAATTTGTAAAAAGTGCGGAGCCGAGGTTTGACGAGGCGAAGTCCCGCACCAATCCCGCCCCCTTTCTGAATGGCGGACAGCGGACGAGATTGGTGCGGGATAAAAATCCTTTTCAAACAATGAAAGTTGTGTTAAAATAGCAAACCGAATCGATATGCCCAGATTATTAGAAAAATATAGAAAAACAGTTATTCCTGCAATGCAGAAAGCGTTTAAAATTGAAAACGTAATGGCGGTTCCAAGAATAGAAAAAGTGTCGGTAAATGTTGGGGTTGGAAGAATAGCCAAAGAAGGTAAGACGATAGAAAGAATTGCCAAAGAACTTACAATGTTTGTCGGTCAGAAACCAATTCTAAGAAAAGCCAAGAAATCAATATCCGGATTTAAACTAAGAGAAGGAACTGATGTTGGTATCTCAGTTACGTTAAGGGGGAAGAGAATGTATGATTTTTTAGACAGAGTGATTTCAATTGCTCTTCCCAGGTCAAAGGATTTTAGGGGGATAGATTCAAAGAATTTTGATAAAATGGGAAATTTAAATTTTGGGATAAAGGAATCTAGCATTTTTCCTGAAGTTAATTATGAAAATATTAAAGATATTTTTGGAATGGAGATAACGGTTGTTACAACGGCAAAAAACAGAGAAAAAGGCGTAGAGCTTTTGAAACAAATTGGATTTCCAATTAAACATTAAAATAATTAAAGATGCCGAAAAAATCAACAATTGCAAGATCAAACAAGAAGCCTAAATATTCAACACGGATAGTTCGCAGATGTTTTATGTGCGGAAGAAAGGGCGGATACATGAGAAGCTTCGGTTTGTGCAGGATACACTTTCGAGAATTGGCCAGCACGGGTCAATTACCGGGGGTTAAGAAATCATCTTGGTAAGCAATAAAGAGACAAGGAATAAAGTAATATAGAAATAAGTAACTTTAATTGCCTGTCCCTAAATTGCTTCGTTGCTAAATATATGGATCCAATAGCAAACATGTTAATAATGATAAAAAATGCTCAAGCCGTGAAGGGTGAGTATGTTGTGGTACCTTTTTCAAAGGTTAAATTTAAGATTGCAAATATTTTGAAAGAAGCCGGATATCTTTTTGAGGTTGAAAAGAAAAGTAAAAAAACTGAAAAATCTGAACATGAATTTTTGCAACTTGCTTTAAGATATCAGGATAATCAGGGAGCCTTGAGCGGGGTTAAGATCATAAGTCGTCCATCAAGAAGAATGTATATAAAAGCAAAAGATATAAAACAGGTCCGTTCAGGATATGGATTAGCCATCGTTTCCACGTCCAAGGGCATAATGAATTCTAGGGAAGCAAAGAAGATGGGTCTTGGGGGGGAAATAATTTGTGAAGTTTGGTGACCGAGCGCAGAGCGAGGGAATACTGAGGCTAGCAGGCCGAATGTATAATGAAATTTAATTTTATGTCTAAAATAGGAAAAAAACCAATAAATATACCGAAAGATGTCCAAATAAAAATGGATAATGGTTTTGTTTGCGTCAAAGGTCCTAAGGGTGAATTAAGGAGACCTATTATTGGAAAATTTGATTTAAATATTGTGGAAAATCAATTGAGCGTTATTCCCGAAAACAAAGAAGACAGTGCTATGTGGGGACTGACTAGCGCTCTTATTAGAAATATGATTAAGGGTGTTTCCGATGGTTTTGAGACGGTAATGGAATTTCAGGGTGTTGGATATAAAGCGGTTGTGAAAGGAAACGATTTGGAATTAGGATTAGGATTTTCCCATATGATTACCGTAAAAGCCCCAGAGGGAGTGACATTCAAGGTTGAAAAAAATGTAATTAGAATTCAAGGCATTGATAATGAGTTGATTGGTGAGACGGCGGCCGAGATAAGGTCTTGGAGAAAGCCAGAACCATATAAAGGTAGCGGTATTAGATATCAAGGCGAGGTTATAAAAAGAAAAGCTGGTAAAAAAGCCGTTGCCGCTGGATAAAAATATGAAACCAAAAGAAAAAAGACAACACAGAATCACTCGACATAAAAGGGTGCGAGCAAAAATAGAAGGGACTTCAAAAAGGCCAAGAGTTGCTGTTTTTAAAAGCAATCAACATACTTATGTTCAAGTAATTGATGATGTTCTTGGCAAAACACTGTTGAGTGTGTCTGATTATTCTGGAAAAAAATCCAAAACCAAGATCAAGACAAACAAGTCTCAGGGAGCTTTAAAAGTTGGCGAGGTTTTGGCTGAAAAAATGAAGGAAAAAGGAATAGACAAGGCCATTTTTGACAGAGGTGGATTTAAATTTCATGGCAGAGTGAAGGCTGTGGCCGATGGTTTAAAAAATGGTGGAATTAAAATTTAGAAAAATGGAAACAGAAATATTACAATCAACAGTTCCAACTCCAGCACCAATTCCGGAGCCATCACCGAAGGGGTCTTTTGGTGGTGGTCAAAGAGGTGGACGAGGCGGTAGTTTTGGCAGAGGTGGTTTTGGCGGTCGTGGCAGACCGGGTGGTCCCGGCCGTGGGGGTAGGGGTGGTTTTGCAAACAAATCAGAATATGATCAAAAAGTTTTGGATATAGCGAGAGTTTCCCGTGTGACTAAGGGTGGAAAGAGATTTAGTTTTAGGGCCACTATTGTTATTGGAGATGGCAAGGGCAAGGTCGGTGTTGGAATGGCCAAAGGCAAAGACGTGGCTCAATCCGTTCAAAAAGCTTTCAATCAGGCTAAGAAAAATTTGGTCACAGTCCTAATTGTAGATGGAACGATTCCTTATCAAGTGGAAGCAAAGTATAGTAGTGCTGTTGTTTTATTGAAACCGGCAAGAGGTGGAGTCAAAGCCGGTGGTCCAGTTAGGGTTGTTGCTAAACTGTCAGGAATTACTAAATTAACCGGAAAACTTTTAGAGAGGACAAATAACAAAGTGAATATTGCCATGGCAACAGTTGAAGCATTAAAAAAATTAAGAGTGAAAGAAAAGGTTTTTAAATAGAAATATGAATCCCGTTAGAAGTTAACCCTAACGGGAACTATATGAAATAAAGTAAAAAAAGTTTTGTGAGCTTGCTACCAGTTTAAAGCAGTGGACGGTTTGCAAAACTTCTAACGGGATGAATTTAAACGAATTAAAATCAAATACAGTAAGAAAATCCGCTAAGAGAGTCGGAAGGGGTGGGAAGCGCGGTACTTATTCTGGGAAAGGAACTAAAGGACAGAAGTCCAGAGCTGGTGCTGGTTTTAAACAAGGTCTCAGGGGTGGAGACAATCGTCTTTGGCAATTGTTTCCCAAACTTAGAGGAGCCAGTAAAAAACCAGGTAAGGGCGGTAATAATAAAATTCATACCAAGCACAGATATTTTCAATTTAGAAACGATAAGATTAAAGTTTTAAATTTAGATTTTTTCAATAAATTTGAAGATGGCCAGAAAATTACTCCGGAGTTACTTGAGAGAAAAGATGTGAAGGTGCTTAGTGAGGGTAACCTAAAGAAAAGATTGGAGTTTAGTGGTTTTAAATTTTCTAAATCTGCTCGTGAAAAAATATTAAAATCGGGCAGTACAATTAATTAATGAATCCCGTTAGAAGTTAACCCTAACGGGAATAATATGAAATAAAGTAATATAAAGTTTTGTGAGCTTGCTACCAGTTTAAAGCAGTGGACGGTTTACAAAACTTCTAACGGGATGAATAAAATACTTCAAATATTTAAAAGACCGGAATTGAGAAATAAAGTCCTGTTTATTTTTTTCTTGCTGGCTGTGTCAAGACTAATTTCCAGTGTCCCAATTCCGGCAGTTGATCCTTCAAGGCTTAAAGATTTTTTTGCTCAAAATCAGTTTTTTGGATTGATTAGTTCCTTCACTGGCGGTTCTCTGTCAACTCTTTCAATTGCTATGCTTGGCTTGGGACCTTACATTACAGGTTCCATCATAATGCAATTGTTGACTATGATATTCCCGGGCCTTGAGCAGATGTATAAATACGAAGGTGAGGCCGGAAGAATGAAATTCAACCAATATTCTCGTCTTTTGACTGTTCCGTTGGCGGCTATTCAGGGTTATACTTTTTTGATTTTGCTTTCAAGACAAGGCATCATCGGCCAGCTAAGTTCAATTGATTGGGCGACGGCAATTTCGGTTATTGTTGCCGGAAGCGTGTTCTTGATGTGGCTCGGGGAATTGATATCGGAAAAGAATCTTGGTAATGGTGTGTCGCTATTGATTCTCGCCGGAATAGTAGCGGGATTTCCGGCATCTATTCAGCAGACTCTGTTTACTTTTGATGCCAGCCAATTATTTACTTACATAGGGTTTATAATTGTGGCATTAGTGGTTATTGTTGGCGTAATTTATATTTCTGAAGCTCAGAGAAATATCCCGATCAATTATGCGAGACGAGTCAGGGGAATGAAAATGTATGGTGGTGTTTCTACCTATTTACCTATGAGGGTTAATAATGCCGGTGTTATTCCGATTATATTCGCATTGTCATTGTTACTTTTTCCGGGAATGATCGCCAATTTTTTTGCCGGTTCAAGTATACCGGTTGTTTCCAGTGTCGCTTCTTTCTTTAATGGTTTTGTCCAGAATCAATTTTTGTATTCTTTTGCATATTTCTTTTTGGTTGTTTTGTTCACATATTTCTATACTGCGGTCACGTTTGACCCAAGGTCAATTTCAGAAAACATTCAGAAGCAGGGCGGTTATATACCAGGCATAAGACCCGGGCCGATGACGGCACAATTCTTAAATCACTTATTGAACAGGGTTACTTTGGTTGGCGCTTTGTTCTTGGGTTTAATAGCCGTATTGCCAAACGTTGTTCAAGCTGCGACGGGCATTACGACTTTTACGGTTGGTGGTACATCAATTCTCATTGTTGTTTCTGTGGCATTAGAAATTATGAAACAGGTAGATGCCCAACTTAGTATGTACGAGTATTAACTTGACAGACGGCGTATTTTGGATTATCCTATTGGACAGTTATGTTTGTTTAAAAATGAGAGATAAATGACGACACTTAGCTGGTTTCTTGTGGGTGCATTGATCTATTTGTTTGTTGGTGTAATCCTGAAACTTCACACCAGAATTGGTACTGTGGTTTTTGCTGATTATGGCATAAGATTTGTGTTGTTTTACGCGATTCCTCTTGGGGGATTGTTTGTCTATATGCTGGGAACTTGGGTTTATGTAATGATGTTGCTTATTGCGGACCTTTTCTTTTTTAATAGTTCTCCGGATACAGCTATTGATTGTAGTAAATTATTTCCGGAACCGATATTTCCTGATTTTTTAATCAAGTAAGTAGATATTTCCGCACCGCATAAGCGGTGCTTTGTTTTATTGAAGGTGGGTTGTAATTTTGATATGATTATTTCGTGGAAGATAAAATTCAAAATCAGGTAGTTGTTTTAATCGGACCACCCGGAGCCGGAAAGGGAACACAGGCAGATTTATTAAGTGAAGATTTTGGTTTCATTCATTTTGAGACCTCAAAAATTATTGAAGCAAAATTTAGTAAAGCCGGATCTGATGATATGGAAATGGCCCAGCAGTATGAAATGTTCAAGGCTGGAAAACTTAATGATCCAAAACTTGTTCGGGCCTGGGTTATTGAAGAAATACAAAAAATAAGTAAAGAAAATAATAGCATTGTTTTCTCAAGCTCGCCCAGAACTATTTTTGAAGCCGAAGGCGAGGTGCCTCTTTTTGAAAGTATTTATGACAAGGGAAATATCCACGTTGTAAACATTGAGGTATCAGAAGAGGAGTCAGTTAAAAGAAATAGCGGAAGAAGGATTTGTAAGGCGAATCGACATCCTATTCCAAATTTTCCTGAATTTGAAGGAATAACCTCTTGCCCCAAAGATGGGAGCGAGATTGTAATCAGGATTTTGGACAATCCCGAAACTATTAAAATAAGATATGCAACCTATCTTGAAGAAACTAAACCGGTTCTGGATTTTTTTAAAAAAAGAGGATATAAAGTTATAGAAATAAACGGAGACCAATCTATCAAAGTCGTCCATGATGACATTATCAATAAATTACACGGCAGACATGCCAGTGATCACAAAGACATATTGAATAAATGATAAACATAAAAACAAAAGAAGAAATTTCTATAATGAGTCAGGGCGGTAAAATTTTGGCTGAAATTTTAAAAAAATTAGCCGATGAGGCTAAACCGGAAATTACCACCAATGATCTTGAAAAGCTCGCTCGCGAGCTCCTTTTGTTTTATGGTGCAGAAAGTTCTTTTCTTGGATTTAATGGTTATCCGGCTGTTTTGTGTACATCTCTTAATGATGAAATAGTCCACGGGCTTCCGTCAAAAAGAGTTTTGAAAGAAGGCGATTTACTCAAAATTGATATGGGAGTTTTGTTCGAGGGCTTTCATACTGATTCAGCCGTGACGGTTGTTGTCGGTGGCGGAGGAGATTCGGTAAAAAGAAGTCTAATCCAGACGACCAAAGAATCATTGGAAATTGGGATTTCAAAAGCAATGCTCGGAAATACTCTTGGCGATATTGGCTTGGCAATCCAAAAACATGTTGAAGGTAATGGTTTTAATGTCATTAGAGACCTTGTTGGCCATGGTATCGGCAGGGAATTGCATGAACCGCCACAGGTTTTGAATTATGGGAAAGCCGGACAAGGTGAGAGGCTTGTTTCGGGAATGGTTATTGCAATTGAACCAATGGTTGTGACTAAAAAATGGGGAATTAAAAATGGTAAAGATGGTTATGTTTTTGTGACGAAAGACGGAGGATTATCAGCACATTTTGAGCATACAATAGCCGTAACTGATTCTGGTCCAGTTATTCTGACGAAGTCCCATTTGAATTGACTTCCTATTGTTTTTGTTGTATAATTAGAATAGGCAAATTAATTCACCGTGGATCCAATTTTAACGTCTAATTCAGTAAAAAATTTGCTAAGGGACTTTTTTGTACCTTGCAAAGAAAATGGTTTTAAACCAAAAGTTCTTGAAACTCAGGCTTTTGTTATGTTTCTTGGTTTCTTGTTTGCTTTAAAAATATTGACCCTGATTTCTTTTTGGGGCAATTTCGGAGCCACGATATTTAATCAGGTAGCATTAGAGGATTTGTATGTTTTGGCAAATGAAACCCGGGTGGCTAATGGTGTTAATAAACTTCAATCAAGTTCAAAGCTTGAAGCCGTGGCCCAGCTTAAATTGGCTGACATGTTTCAAAATAATTATTTTGCCCATATTTCACCAGCAGGGGTGGATCCGTGGTACTGGTTTGATCGGATTAATTATGATTACAAGATAGCTGGTGAAAATCTTGCAATGAATTTTATGTCTTCCAACGAGGTTATGGATGCTTGGTTAAATTCAGAATCTCATAAAAAGAATCTGCTTTTGAAAGATTTTCAAGAAACAGGAATAGCGGTCGGATCGGGGGTTATTAATGGTCAAAAGACGGTTGTGGTTGTGCAGGTTTTTGGAACTTCCAGAACTCCGGTTTTGGCAGTTCAAACTAAACCGGCAATTAAATCAAAGCAGGTGGTTAAGCCAAAACCATCAGTAATTCCGAAATTAAAAATTGATCCGGTGATAAGCGTATCTCCCGCAATTATTGCCAAAAATGAAATTACGCCAAAGATTGAAGTAAGGCCAGAAATTAAATCCGAACCTATTTCATTGAGAAAGGCAATTGCAAATTTCCCCCAAGTTAAATCTGCTGTGGAGGAAAGAAAATTTTTATCTGAATATGGACCATTTTTTGCAAATGACGGTTTGAGAAAATTGATGATTGTTTTGGCGATATTTACAATAACGATACTTATTTTAAAAATTTTTGTGGCATTTCACATCCAATTTCCATGGTTAATATTTAGGGCAATTATTTTGATTATGGTGAGTGTGTCGTTTGTTTTGATAAAAGACGAAAGTCTAATGTTTGATAAAACGATAATTACAGATTATGCCGAAATTATAATTTTGGGCAATAAATAATATGATTAACTTTTCAAAAAAATATGGTCAGGTTAAAATCGGTTTTCGTCCGAGTCTTTTGAAATTAATTTCTGTTTATTTGATTGCTTTTTTTGCGATACTTATTTTTATGAATTTTTCAGTGGCAACTGATTCCTGGGCTTTTATGATGAATAAGTTTACAGATCGTGATGAAATTTTGGAAACAGAGCTCCTGATGGCAAAATACAAGGATTGGAACCCATTTCCGGTTGCTTCACCGGTTCAAACGGCTCAACGTGGATCAGTAGTTAGAGTTTTACCAGAATATTCTTTAAGCAATCAACAGATAGATAAAAACTCTATTTATATACCCAAAATTAATGTTAAGGCGCCTATAATTGCAGGCACATCCATTGAATTAAATAAACTTTTAAAAGAACTTGAAAAGGGTGTTTTGATGTATCCCGGTTCAGCCATGCCAGGCCAAGGTAACACTGTAATCGTTGGTCATTCTTCTTCAAATAAACCTTGGAATAAATATGGTAATATTTTTTCTCTTTTGAATAAACTTGAAGCGGGAGATCTCATATATATAAATTATAATGACAAACTCTATGTTTATAAGGTTGATGGTAAAAAAACAGGCTCGGTGTTTAGTTTATCCAAAACTGACTTGTCTGGTGATTTAGTGCTTTCAAGTTGTTGGCCGGTAGGAACAGATAACGGTAGAATTGCTATTGTTGCTAACCTCGTGCCATAGATGATTGAGATTGACACGTTACGCTTGTTGTAGTATCGTCTGAATTAGATTAGCCATATTGACGGGGTTTAAAGTCTGATCAATATGGGCTTTATTTTACAAAAGGAGAGAGGGGATTATGCATAAGTGGTTTGTTGGGACTATTTTTGTTATTGTCGGTGTTTTTGTTTCTGCATTGCCAACAAGCGCACAAACCGTGACTGTTGTTGATCACTGGGCGACTTTGAATGAGTGTTTAATGGCGCAATCTGCTCCGTTTTATTACCCGACTATTCTTACTCAGAAGAAATTGAGAGAGGGAGAGGTCGTTCGAGGACATCCGACTGGTGGATGTATTGAAATGGATTTACCGGACAGAATGGGTGGAAGGGGTTTTGTTAAAATAGAACCGGGTCGTCGTTTTGTCTATGACGCAAGAACGGGAAAAATTCTTCGTCTTGCTGAGTGTAATAATGCTGTTTATTCGGAGACACCATTTCGTCCGATTTGGGGTATTCCTGGCCTTCGGGGACCACGAGGGTTTCGTGGAGTTCCTGGGCCAACTGGCCCTCAAGGGCCTATGGGTCCGGCTGGACCTCCAGGACCTCCAGGCAAGGATGGTCGTGATGGAATTGACGGTAAAGACGGCCGTGATGGTGAGAGTGTTGTCATTGTAAAAAAGGGTGGATTTCCTTGGAAGAAGGTGGTTGTTGTCGGAGTTATTGGCGGTGTTGTCGGTTCGGCAACTTATTATTATTGGCCGTGTCCGACTGATAGTGTTAGTAGAAATAAGCGGTAATAAAATATAATCCTTTTGAATATTATAAGCCCATTTGAAACAAGTGTTTCAGAATGGGTTTTTTGTTTTTAATTTTTTGTAAAAAAAGAGGGGGTTTCGCCTTGGTAGGCGAAACCCCCTTTGAAGTGGGAAACTTTACGGTCTCCCTAACTGAGTGACTGTCTTTCTATACGTCACCCCATTTTGATCTCTGACTGTAACCGTTGCCACTCGCTGTGGCCCCGGGTTCGGTCCGGCATACAATCCAATCTTGGAATTGTTACCTACTCCCGACAGGGGAGAGGCTTCCAACCAGGTTGCGTCAACCGACGCTGACCAGGTGCACCCAGCTTGGGTGCCGATTGATACATTGTAATTTTCCCCCGCGTATCCCATTGTAATGGGGCTTGTATCCACCGCATACGTACAGGTCGGCGGAGGCGGCGGTGGCGGAGGTGGAGGAGGCGGTGGAGCGGGTGCTCCACTTTGATTCACTGTCACGGTTCTACCCGTGACGGAGATCGTCCCCGTCCTTGCCGAACTAGGGTTACTGGAAACATAGTAGTTGAAGTTACCGCTTCCAGTTACCGATGAATTGGATGTAATGGTAATCCACCCAACATTGGACACTGCTGTCCAATTACACCCAGGCTGGGTGCTCACCGAAACACTTCCGTTTTCTCCTTGATACGACGCGTTTTTGGTAGTCGTATCTACCGTGTAGGTGCACGGTGTTGGCGGCGGCGGAGGAGGCGGCGGCGGTGCCGCTAACTGGGTAACGCTTTTTCTGTACGTCACCCCGTTTTGATCTCTGACTGTAACCGTTGCCACTCGCTGTGGCCCCGGGTTCGGCCCGGCATATAGACCAATCTTGGAATTATTGCCGACCCCTGAAAGTGGGGAGGCCTCCAACCAGGTTGCGTCAACCGACGCTGTCCAGGTGCACCCAGCTTGGGTGCCGATTGATATATTGTAATTTTCCCCCGTGTATCCCATCGTAATGGGGCTTGTATCCACCGCATACGTGCAGGTCGGCGGCGGCGGAGGTGGAGGAGGCGGTGGAGCGGGTGCTCCACTTTGATTCACTGTCACGGTTCTACCCGTGACGGAGATTGCACAGCTCCGAGCCGTGGTAGTACCGTTACCTGCTACGGTGTAGTAGAAAGAACCGTTTCCGGTCTCCGAACTACCCGATGTTACCGCTACCCAGGAGCACGTTGGTGCCGCTGTCCATGAGCACCCAGATTGAGTGTCCACGAACGTTTGGGCGCTGTTACCACCTTGGTGGGCGAAGTCTTGGCTTGTTGGCCAGACTCCATACGTGCAGGTCGGCGGCGGCGGAGGTGGCACTGGCGGTGGCACTGGCGGAGCCGGAGGCTCCGTTGGTGGAGGCGTCGGTGTCGGTGGAGCGGGTGGCACCGGAGGCGGTGTTGGCGCCGGCGGTGGCACTGGTGGAGGTGTCGGCGCAGGAGGCACTGGTGGCGGTGTCGGCGCAGGAGGCGCCGACCTACAAACCACTGTCACATTGGCACTTGCCTCGGCCTTTGCCTTTTCCATGTCAGACTGTGCCCTGGCATCGGCGACCCTCTGGGCCTCTTCAAATGAGGTCGAGCAAGCATCGCCCTTCCCCATTACGGTCACCGAGACCGTTGTTCCGTTCTCACAAGTCACGAGAACGTTGGCATACACAATCGCGGAGGCACAAATTTCCTTCGGTGTCTCAATAACAGTCGGCGCATTTGGACCACAGCAGTTTTCCTTGCTACATGCCCCGATGGCCAACAGACTGACCAATAAAATAAACAACCCAATTTTCTTTTCCACCTTCTGTCTCCTTGTTAATGTCCATGACCCAAGTATTCCTACGGATTGTAGGATACCTAAGTTATCTTAAAATACTACCATTTATTCAATAATATGTCAAATTTTGGTGGTATATTTTTTTATCTAAATTCAATCCAAAACCGCAAAAGGCTTGACACCAATATCCTTGTATGATACAATCTAAAGACTATAAATAACTAACAATAGACGACTATGATAAAAACTAAATCAATGTTTTTGAAGGGCTTAGGGATATTAACTATAATTGGTCTTTTTGGACCACTTTTTGGCCCATCTTTGGTGCCTGTAAGCGATGTTAAAGCGGATGTCCTTCCCGTTTCGGTATCAATCGGCATTACAAACTCAATTTGTATTGGTCAATCAGCCCATTTAAGTTGGTCATCGGTTAATGCCACCAATGTTTCAATTGATCAGGGTGTGGGATCTGTTTCAGTATACGGTGACAGATATGTTTCACCGACAGTAACTACGACCTACACAATAACTGGTAGTAACTCTACTGGTGGTTATGGAACTGCATCTGCAACTGTTTATGTAACAGGACCTTGTGCTACCCCAACACCTACTCCGACACCGATACCAACACCGACAGCAAATATTCAGATAACTAAAAATGTTATTAATTTATCAAACTCTAATTCATCTGAGTATGAGACCGTGAATGCAAAACCCGGAGACTTATTGGAGTTCGTTATTAGAGTCAGTGTTTATGGAAACTATAATTCCAATAACAATGTAAGGGTGTTTGATAACCTTCCTTCAGAACTTCAGTATATGGGAGGCAGTACTTCGGTTGACGGATCTTTTGCTGGAGACAGTCTTACTTCCAGCGGGGGTCTCTATTTAGGGAATTTATACTCTAATCAAACAAAGGTTATAAAATTTAGAGCTTTAGTTAGAGGCGAATCGTTCTTTAATTCTGGAACGACACAAATTACAAATCTTGCGTATGCAACGTCTGACAATTCTAATTCCGTAAATGACAGGGCGTATGTAAATGTAGAAAAAGGAAGTGTGATAGGGTATTCAAATCTACAAATTCAAAAGAGTGAAAAAAATATATCAAAAGGAGATACAACCGATAGGACTTCGGTAAATGCTAATCCGAATGATACCATTGAATTTACTCTTAGAGTTAGAAATACTTCTAACAATACCGCTTATAATGTGGTTGTGACTGATACTTTGCCGAACGGAATGACTTATGTAAATAATTCAACCGCTTTAAATGGAACCCTTACTGTCAATGGTATAACTGGCTCGGGAATAAATATTGGTAGTTTGCTTTCAAATCAAGAGGCTGTGATTAAATTGTATGCCACGGTTAATACGGGGACGGTCATAACTTCAGGAACGACCGTGACATTGACCAATATTTCTCAAGTTAGAGCCGATAATTTTTCTCAGGCAATATCAAATTCTGTGACTATTAATGTCGGAGGTTTGGGGGTTGTTGCCGGAGCCATCAGTGTCAAAACTGGTGCTTCAGGAAATATTCTGATTGCTACTATCGTAGCCCTTCTTGCAACAATTATATTTTATTTCAGATCAACGATAATGAGCATATTTAAAAAAGATGAACTTGAATATGCATATAATCCTAGTCACTTTGAGATAAATTAAACCAAAGCAAAGTTTTCTTAATCAAAAACCCCGACTTTCGGGGTTTTTGATTAATGGTAAAATAAATACAGATGCAGTATAATTATTTTATGGAACAAACAACACCTCAACAGGAACCACAACCTCAATATCAGGCGCCAATTTCAGAAGAGTCACAATATCCGAATCCGATGGATTCAACAGGCTCACCAAAAGCTCCAGAACCCAAACATTTTTTGAACAAAAAATTCATTGTGACGTTTGTTGTTCTTGTGTTGATTGGTGTTGGTGCCTATGCTGGGATTTGGTGGTGGCAAAATCAGCAATATACGTTTGAAGACATGAATCCGGTTTTTACTTTTACGCCTCGGCCTTCGGTTTCGGTGACGCCGGACCCCATTACCGCCAACTGGCCAATATTTAATTCCAAGTTACTTAATTTTTCATTTAAATATCCGCTAGTTGCCAATTATCAAGAGAGAGATGTTTTTGAAGATAGCGCAATCACTCACACAGGAAAAGATGTTTATTTTACCGATAAAAATAGTCAATCATCGGCGTTCAGTGTTATTACAAACGATTTTTCTGTCAACGATTCTATCCCGCATGATTTAATGCAAGGCACATTAAGTACAGGAAACTTTATTTTAAACATATTCGACGAAAAATATCAGAAGAAGCGGGAAGTAGCTCCTGGAATGTATGAGGTGATAGGATACGGAAATATGGAGTGTTCTCCCTTTATTGGTGCTTTTTTGATAGTATCTCCACCGGCCGGTTCGAATTTTAAATATGAATCATTTAATCTTTATAGTACACCTGGTGTCAGCGAATTTATTCCAAGTGATATGGACTCAAGTTCCTCTGATGCACAGTGCACTCCTAAAGAATCAGTGATAAATTCCAAAATTGATTACCTGTTTAATCAAAAAGATTCAGTTTTAGAAAGGAGCTTAAATACGGCGATAGAAATAGCTAGTACTTTCCAAGTATCAAATCAAGCCGCCGATACCTCAACTTGGAAAACATTTAGTTCAAAATATTTCACGCTGTCGTTCAAAGTGCCATTAGGGTTTGAAGTGAGTGAAAGTGAGAATACAATTTTAATAGCGAAGGGTCAGGTGATACAAGGATTGGCCCAAGATAATGTCTTTTTTAGTGTAACAAGATATATAGGAACCACTACGCAGGCGAGCAGTATGGAAAATTTCCGAAAAAATCACAGTAATATTAAAACATCTGTTATTGTTGTGGACGGCACATCATTTACTCGGCTAGACGGCACATATCTTGGTGATGATGTTACTATAGAATCTGCAATTTTTCTTGAGAAATCAGGGGTCAACATAACACCTCTCTATATGGGAGTACCTAAACCTGATTTTGATCGCATGGCTATTGGTAATCAAATCCTCTCCACATTTAAATTCACGAAATAATGGACCCAATTACTCCACAACCACAGAATCTCGCTACACCCGAATTACCGTCACCACACAAACATTTCCTGAACAAAAAGTTCATCGTCACTTTTGTTATTCTTGCTTTACTCGGCACCGGCGCCTATGCTGGTATCTGGTATTGGGGGAATTATAATAGTCAATATGGTTTTGAAGGTACCGCAGAGACTTTTACGCCACGGCCTTCGGCGTTGCCTGATGCCACGGCGGGTTGGAAAACTTATACGAATACTAAATATGGGTTTGAGTTTAAATATCCTAGTGATTGGACTCTCGAAGATAATAAAGATACAGGATTGCCAACCTGGTTTAATTCGGTTGGGATAAGAAAAAATTTGGCAGGTAATGAATATCAAAAAATCCAATTTATCTCAAGTAAGGAAAGTCTAGACAGCGGAATGGCAAACCAGGGGGTTGTTGAATTAGATGGAACCCAATGGAGAAAGACCCAATTCAATGACGGAACTCCGGGTCAGAATGCTGATTATGACACCCTATCTCTTTTCACAAGTAAGGGCGGGATAAACTATGAAATAGATATAAACCCTGTGAACGGTCCTATTTACGGCAAAGATGGAAGTATGGATCCGATATTGAATCAAATCCTCTCCACGTTTAAATTTATTAACCCCACCACATCAGTCAATTCTTTTACTTCATGTGTTGCTTCCGGATATCCTACAAGGCCATCCAATCCAAGTCTTGGTGAAGAAGTAGGAGGTCAGAGATGTATGGCATCAGATAGTATGGTTTTTATAAAATATGATGGTTTTTGTGCCCAAGTTATTACTAAGGCAAGAAATCCAAAAACAGGAGAAACGGGCGAGTTTGCAACACCCTGTGATGTTCCCCAGGGTTGGCAAAAAATCTAGGGGTTGACTGTTGATAGGTCACTCTGGTATACTAAGTCCTACAAAGATATATGATCCCGTTAGAAGTTAACCCTATCGGGAATAACATATCTTTAGTAGTATAAAGCTTGTAAAACTTGCCATTGGTTTAAAGCAGTGGACGGTTTACAAAACTTCTAACGGGATGATAAAAACACTAATAAATAACATTACAAGCGGCTGACAAATCCTCATTTTTTGGTGCTAAGTTAAAATGAAGCCGCCTGTAAAGCGGATTTTTTAATCAAAAAAATCCGTCCCGAGAAGTTTCGACGAGGGACATATATAAAATAATATTGACTTCTGATGATAGGTTAGATACCCTTCACTAGCAGTTAATTGGAAGCAACTTGAAAAATAGATTTCTTTCTAGAAAAAGACTTTTAATTTTTTGAAAAGAAACTCATAACCATTTCGTAAATTATCAAGTAGTTTACGAAATAGCGGGTAAGTAAAGTATCAAAATAATCATCAAAAGAAACAAAAGAAATTTAATTTTACAAGGAAACATTACTCATTAATAAGAAGGGCGTATGGAGGATGCCTTGACACTAAAAGACGATGAAGGAGGTGGCGTGACTGCCTTAAGCTTCGGGGAGCCGTCTAGCAGGCTTTGATCCGGAGATATCCGAATGGGGAAACCCATCCGTCGAAGAGACGGATATTCCTGCCGATGAGGTGGGGAAGTATACCTGGCGAAGTGAAACATCTCAGTACCCAGAGGAAAAGAAATAGAATAGATACCCTTAGTAGCGGCGAGCGAAACGGGTCAGGTCCTCTGTTCCACAGATTTCTTAAATTTGACGGAGCGAATCTTGATTCAGATTCGCGACACGAGGAGCGATGTGTGCCTGTAGGCACATGAGCGACGAGTAACAAAGAAGCTGGGCAAGATTCGCCCGCTTCGAAAAGAAGCTCAACAATGAGCCATTTCTTCGTTATTCCTTCTCAATGTGCAATAAGCACATTTTCGTCGTCGTGTCTCGAACTGGCTCATTGTTGAGCTTTCAAAGTTTTAAGAAATCTGTGGAATAGAGGACTAAGCCTAAACCATTTTTCAAGCAAGCAATTGTTAGAGGGGTGGGGTAATAGGGACGAGACACTTGAATTTTTTATAAGCCAAATTAGGGGGCTTATAAAAAGTTTAAAAGAAGTTACAAATCCGAACGTTAGCAGAACGGCCCTGGAACGGCCGACCAAAGAAGGTGATAGTCCTGTAAGCGAAAACATTCGGACTTCTGTTTTGTTACCTGAGTAGCCCAGGATAAGAATGTCCGGGGTGAATTTGTCCATACTACTGGATAAGGCTAAATACTTTTAGTGATCGATAGTGAACAAGTACCGTGAGGGAAAGGTGAAAAGCACCCCGGTGAGGGGAGTGAAATAGTAACTGAAACCATATGCCTACAAAGAGCCGGAGTCCAGCCCCACTTTTGCCATAGAATTGACGGCAATTTTAAGCTTAAAATTGCAAATATAATTCGCGCTTAGTTTTATGCTGAGATTAAGCATAGATTAGGACGGCAAAAGTGGGGCTGGATGACGGTGTGCCTATTGAAGAATGACCCAACGAGTTTATCTAAATTGCTACTATAAGTTCCTATGGAACGAATGGATAGGGAAACCGAGTGTTAATAGCGCGAATTAGAACTAGATACATCTGCCTTTACGGGCAGAGTGTATCTAATTCTAAGTGCAGTTTGGATAAGACCCGAAGCCAGGCGAGCTAACCATGCCCAGGGTGAAGCTCTTCGAAAGAAGAGTGGAGGCCCGAACCAGTTGGTCGCGCAATGCCATTGGATGAGGTGTGGTTGGAAGTGAAAAGCTTATCGAGCTTGGTAATAGCTGGTTCTCCCCGAAATGCGTTTTGGCGCAGCGGTGTATAGTAATTAGAGGGGTAGAGCACTGAGTGGTTTGCCGTGCCCTTTTGGGTAGGTTTACCAAACAAACTCCGAATACTCTAATGTAATGTACGCCAGTGAGTATGCGAGGGCAAAGCTTCGTGTACGCGAGGGAAAGAGCCCAGATCACAAATTAAGGTCCCTAAATTAAAGCTAAGTGTTAAAGGAAGTATTTTGCCTTAGACAGGTAGGAGGTTGGCTTAGAAGCAGCCATCCTTTAAAGAGTGCGTAACAGCTCACTACTCGATCCCTCCCCACTTTTGCCAGTTAAATTATTGGTGATTTTAAGCTTAAAATCACCGGCGTAAACATGATTTGCTTTGATAAAAAGTAAAATGTGTTTTTGACGGCAAAAGTGGGGAGGGAAGGCAAGATGCGCCGAAAATGTAACGGGGCTAAGCTTTATACCGAAATTGTGGATTCGGTGGTTTCAAAAAGGAGAGTTGTGTGGACTCGTAGTTCAGCGGGAGAACGCCGTCGCTCTCAGCGCGGAAATCGGAGGTTCGAATCCTTCCGAGTCCACCACCCCTTTCGGAATCGTCCGCCTTTGGCGAGACGATTCCGATCCTTTTTGAAACCACCGAGTGGTAGGGGAGCATTCCTAATGCAGTGAAGGCCGACTGTGAAGTCGACTGGAGCGTTGGGAAGGGAGAATGTTGGGATGAGTAACCGCAAGTCTGGTGAAAGCCCAGACCGCCGAAAGCCTGAGGTTTCCTCCGCGATGTCAATCATCGGAGGGTTAGGCGACCCTAAGCGTAACCTTGCTTAAGGGCAAGGGATCGCGATGGTCAGCCGGTTAATATTCCGGCCCCGCTTATATATTTGAAGGGATGACGGACTACATAAGGTCAAGCACATTATTGGATTTGTGTCTTTGCTCGTAGGATGGGAATCAGGAAAATCCGGTTCCAGCCGTAAGGCGCATCAGATAGCAAAAGAAATTGCCGCAAGGCTTGATTTGACCGAATAGTGTTTCAAGAAAATTCTCTAAATTTATTATATAAGCGCACGTACCGTAAACCGACACAGGTAGGCAGGTGTAAGTGCACCAAGGCGAACGGGTGATTATTGGCTAAGGAACTCGGCAAAAAAGCGGCCGTAACTTCGGGATAAGGCCTTCCCTCCCCACTTTTGGTATAGTATTATCTCAACCATGTGGGTCGTATATTTAATTCAAAACAATGAATCAAAGAAGAAATACTTTGGTGTCACTAAAAATTTAGAACAGCGATTGGCAACTCATAATCGCGGTGGAAATAAATATACGACCAAGAAAGGAGTGTGGATATTAATCTACGCTGAAGCATATCGCAATCAAGAAGACGCGCTGAAACGCGAGAAGCGATTGAAAGTTCATGGTAGTGGTAAGTTAGAATTAATCAAAAGACTAGAAAAAAGTCTTCTTGATTGATACCAAAAGTGGGGAGGGACACAGCTAAAGAACCCCTGGCGACTGTTTATCAAAAACACAACTCCGTGCTAAGCCGTAAGGCGATGTATACGGGGTGACGCTTGTCCGGTGCCGGAACGTTAACGGTTGAAGTGTCCCACACATAACTCACGATAGCATTACATGGTAATGCACTATCGAAGATTTTCGCGAGTTATGTGTGGGATGCAGAGGCCCGAAGCGCCGGTGAACGACGGCAGTAACTATAACTGTCTAAAAGTAGCGAAATACCTTGTGGGGTAAGTTCCCACGCGCATGAATAGCGGAACGACTGGGGGACTGTCTCAGCCAATAGCCCGGTGAAAATGCAATGTCAGTAAAGATGCTGACTACCCGCACCAAGACGGAAAGACCCCGGAAGCTTTACTGTAGCTTGGTATTGGTCTACGAGTTGTTATGCGTAGCGTAGTGAGTAGGATTTGAAGTTCACCTCTCGGGGTGGATGGATCCGCCGATGAAACACTCATCTTAACGATTTGTAGCTCTAACCGGTTACACCCTAAAAGGGTGGAATTTAAATCGCGGAGTGGCCCCGATCGTCCAGACGAAGTCTGTGCCGATAAATCGGGAACTCTCTGTAGCTAAAGTAAGCTCTGTGGAAGGAGTTATTTTAGGTTTTATCAAATTCCAAATTTTTAGGGTGTAATCGAGACAGTGCCTGGTGGGCAGTTTAAGTGGGGCACTTTTCTCCTAAAAAGTAATGGAGAAGTTCATTAAGGTTGGCTAGCTCCGGATGGAAATCGGAGCGATAGCGTAAAGGCAAAAGCCAGCTTAACTGCAAGGCGGATGTGCCGCGCAGGTGCGAAAGCAGGACTTAGTGAACCGATGCTACCTCGTAGGAGGGGCAAAGATCATCAGATAAAAGCTACTCCGGGGATAACAGGCTGGTACCACCCGAGCGTTCATAGCGACGGTGGTGTTCGGCACCTTAACATATCGGGGTGCTCTAGGAGAGATCCTATACCTGGAAACTTAAAATATAGATTTTAAGTCAATAAATCTGGCTTATAACGGTGGATTCGGACTTAGTTTTATGATAAAATTAGTATAACAAACTAAGCGATAATACCGTGGGAAGTCTTACACAAGAACAGAAATCCTTAATTGTCGGAACCATTTTGGGCGACGGTTATTTAAGGATAATTCCGAGAAGGAAAAACGCGTTTCTTGAGATTAACCATTCAGCTAAACAAAAAGATTATGTGGATTGGAAATATTCTATTTTGCAATCAATTGTAAAAAGTAAACCTAAATTAAGAAATGGTAATGGGCATAGGGTCGCTTGTCGATTTTATACTCGATGCCATTCAGAAATTACGGACTTGTTCAAATATTTTTACAAAGATCGTAAAAAAATAATTCCCGAGAATTTAGAAATTAATCCATTTAGTCTCGCGGTTTGGTATATGGATGATGGTTCAAGAAGTGGCGGGTCAATCTATCTAAACACTCAACAGTTTTTGATAGAAGACCAAAATAAATTGCAAAAACTTTTGCTAAATCAATTCAATATTATTTCTAGTCTAAACAAAGACAAAGAATATATGAGAATTAGAATCAAGACAGCAGATGCTAAAAAGTTTTGTAATATTATTCGCCAATTTATTCCTCAATCAATGCAGTACAAACTTGTGTAATGACCCTGTAGAGACTCAATCTTAAAAAGATTGGAGTTGTCGCAATGCGACAGCTAACACGCCAGCTCCTAATCTTGCAAACCGCAAGAAAGGAAGAAGATATAGTCCATACAATTAGTAATAGTTGAAGAATATACGATGTCGGCTCGCCCTATCCTGGGACTGAAGAAGGCCCCAAGGGTTTGGCTGTTCGCCAATTAAAAGGGTACGCGAGCTGGGTTCAAACCGTCAAAATAATTGAACCGAGGACATTAAAACACGGCGGCTTTATAGAGTAATCTATATCGAATAAATCGACTCATATCGGTGAAATCTTATTGTTTCATAACCAACCGAAACAAAGACAATACCGAGGGAAGTTTTCCGTTCAAATTTTTGGAAAAATAAAAAAGCATTACTTATTGAGTAATGCCTTAAAACTTTCTTTAGTAGAGAATCCGTATGCTCTGCCAAGGATGGGAGTTATAATCAAGGCGCCAATGATTAAGCCAATGATGCTGGCAATTATGGGATAGACTAGGTTAATTAACCAGAAATCCATTATTCGCTCCTTACTTGTAGCTTGTGCTTCAAACAAAGTAAGATAATTATTGATATTAGTCAATAATTCCAAAAATTTGAACGGAATGACCCCGTAGAGACTTAATCTCAACTGAGATTGGGCATTATGATAAATCATAGTGCAACACGTCGATTATCCTGAAATAGGGATAGTGGTATAGTCCATACTGCTGGCAACAGCAGATTAGTTAAAAATTAGCGTGAGACAGGTTGGTCCATATCTGGTGCGGGCGTAGATACTTGAGAAGGGTTGTCCCTAGTACGAGAGGACCGGGATGAACAAACCTCTGGTCTGCCAGCTGTCGCGCCCGCGGCACGGCTGGGTAGCTAAGTTTGGTTCTGATAAGCGCTGAAAGCATATAAGCGCGAAGCAGGCTTCAAGATTAAGTATCGTAGATTCCTCGGAGATTACGAGGTTGATAGGGCTCAGATGTAAGCACAGTAATGTGTTAAGTCGAGAGCTACTAATAAGTCATTTTTAATGGGTAATGTTTTCCTTGTAAAATTAAGTTTCTTTTTGCCTGCCGATGAGGCAGGTTGTGATAAAATAAAGTAAAAATAAAAGCAATGGCTTGGTAGCTATGCTGCGAGTGTCCCACCTGATCCCATTCCGAACTCAGAAGTGAAATCTCGTAAGGCCCATGATAGTCGGTTTCCACCGGCGAAAGTAGGTAGCTGCCAGACCATTGTTTTTATTTTACTAATTTTTGATTATCTCAGTAGTACAACATTGATAACCATTCATTTTGTGCGAATGGAACGTTGAAAGCAAGTCAATTTTGATATACTGGGTTATCCACTTGCTTGTATCAAACTTAAAATGATACTAATTAAATGAGTTTACAAAACACGTGACGGGAGTTTAAAAAGTTGGCGTCTCTGATGAGACGCCCTTTTTATTTCTGGATACTAAATATTAAATACTTTATAATGTATATATGGACGGCAGGGTTTTAAAACAATTTATTATAGGACTAGTGTTTGTCTTGGTTTTTGGCTTGATTGGTTACGGTATCTATTCCAGCTTAGCGACTAAAGCTTCTTGTGTTGATGGAGTTAAGAATGGCAAAGAAGAGGGGCTTGATTGTGGTACTTTGGCTTGCGGTAAATCCTGCGAACCAAACATAATGCCGTTGAATATAATTTCAAGTCAATTACTCAAGGTTGGACAGAACGACTATGATTTTGTGGCTCAGATTTCCAATCCCAATACATCTTATGGTGCTTCAAGAATTGAGTATTTAATTGATTCTTTTGGGTATCGTGGTTTTACATATATTTTGCCCGGTCAATCAAAATGGATTGTGGTTACTACTTTAAAAAATACTCAAGAAATAAATGAACCCAAATTAGCAATAAAGAATGTTCAATGGGAAAAAATTGATATGCCAGATAATGTCGTGGGTTTTTCTTTGAGAAGAAGGGATTATCGTCCTATACAGGTAGGCACACAATTTGATGGTATTTTGTATAATGATTCCAATTATGATTTTGACAGAATTGATGTGGCGGTTATACTATTTTCCAATGACGGCGATATTGTCGGTGTTGGTAAGACAGATATCCGGACTTTTGTTTCTAAAACAGAAAGAGGCTTCAGTGTGGTTTGGCCTTTTAATTTATCCGATGAAGCCGTTAGGGAAAATGTAGAAGCCTCCACCAACTTATTTGAGAATTCAAACTTCATAAAAAGCTATGGCTCTCAAGAGAAATTCCAGAAGTTTTATTAGAACTGTCAGCCTCTATTTTAAAGAGGTTGATCTTCCTTTATTTGCCACAGTAGTGGCTGTTTCTTTGTTTGGAGTTTTAAATATGTATGGCATAGATGGCATGGGTTCGTTTTTTAAGAAGCAGGCCATCTTTACGGTTATTGGATTGGGTACGATGGTTTTATTTTCTTTTTTTAATTATCGTTATCTTAAAAATTATTCTTTTCTTGTTTTATTTTTTTATTTTGCATCAATTTTTCTTTTGGTTTTGACTTTTTACTCCCGTTCAGTCAGAGGTGTAAATGCTTGGATTGTTCTCGGTCAGTTCACTTTTGAGCCTGCTGAATTGGCAAAACTTATGATTATTGTTTTGATGGCAAAATACTTCTCCCAGAGACATGTTCATATTAATCAATTCAAACATGTCCTTGTTTCTGGGATTTATTACGGAATTCCGTTGCTTATAATTTTAGCTCAACCGGATTTGGGTTCGGCGATTATTTTTTCTTTGATTTGGATAAGCATTTTGACTGCGGTTGGTATTAATAAGAGACACCTTTTTCTGCTTATTGTGTTGGGTGTTATAGTTTCTTTTGCATCGTGGATGTTCGTTTTAAAACCCTACCAGAAAGACAGACTTTTAACCTTTGTGAACCCAAGCAGTGATCCGAGAGGGAGTGGATACAATTTAATTCAGTCTAAAATCGCCATAGGTTCAGGCTATTGGATTGGTAATGGTCTTGGCAAGGGGACTCAAGCCACGTTGGGATTTTTGCCCGAACCGCATAATGATTTTGTGTTTGCTTCATCAGCGGAGCAGTTTGGTTTTTTGGGCATTACTGCTATTGGTGGGGCAATTTTGTTCATCGTTTACAGAATATTAAGTATTGGCAGAGCCGTGACTTCAAATTTTGGCAAGATATTTTCAATCGGTATGGCGGTATTTATTTTTACTCATGCTTTGATTGGGGCCTCTGTGAATATCGGCCTGATGCCGGTCACGGGAATTCCGTTTCCTTTTTTGAGTTATGGCGGAAGTTATTTTATATCACTTATGATAGGGATGGGGATTTTGCAGAGTATTAAAAGGTACGGGTAGGACAAGCGAAGGCTTTAATCATTTTCTAACCGTTGGATTGCGGCCTCCGGCCTTCTTCGGACAAATGCTTAAATTAATCTCAATTTGCTTAACAAATTTGGGCACCCCGTTCCTCCTTGTCAGGATTTTCCGGCCCAAATTTGTTTGAATTAAGCAAATTCTCAATTAATTTAAGCATTGTGTTATCCTCGAAACCAATAGGTTCTAAAACGATTAAGGCCTTTACTTGTGGTGATGGGGTTTTGGTGGTTAAATAATATCTATGGCTTTTGAATCATTTTTAGTTCAAGACAATCAAGCTTTGGAAAAAGAAACAAAGCGAAAAGCTTTTGCGAATCTTTTTGAACAGACTTTATTAAAAAAGAGCGAAACGATTCCGGTCGTTGAATATAATCTTCCGTACCCCAAAGAGGATTTTTTAAAATTCCTTACGGAAGAAAAGAATGTTTTGTTGCACGGCTCTTCCAATGGGGACATTGAAATCGTTGAGCCAAGACAGGCCAATGATACGGTCAAGACATCAGGAAACAAAAAAGCAATCTATGGGGTTGTTGACCCTGTCTTGCCGATTTTTTACGCAATCCAAGATAGGGAAAAAATTCATGGCTTCGTAAAAAGCGGAGTTAGTGAGGACGTGGAAACAGGGGAATTGAATTATTCTTTTGAGATACCCCAAAAAGATCTCGAAACTAAACCGTGGATGAAAGGTGTGATCTATATTTTTGATAAAAATCAATTTAACCCTGAGAAAAATGATGATGGAGAATTGAGCGGAGAGTGGACTTCTGAAAGATCAATAAAACCGCTAGCTAAGTTGGAAGTGGGACCCGAAGATTTTCGTTTTTTGGATAAGGTAGAAGGTTTTGGTGGTTAAATTGAAAATAATGAAAAAGTTTAAAACAATTATTTTTGTTGGGATTGTTGGTCCTTCTGGTTCTGGCAAGACGACTCTTTCCAAAAAACTCAAAGCGTCGGACAAAAGTTACGAACATATAAGGTTAGATAATTATTTTAAACATCCCCGAACGTTTTCATTGAAGCATGGCTTTAAAAATTGGGAAAAGCCCTCCAATCTTAAATTTGATGTTTTGTTGAAGCATTTGAAAACACTGCGAGACGGCAAGGAAGTCTACACCAAATCATTTCCAAAAAGAAAGGGTGCCAAACCCGAACCGATAGTCCTAAAACCTAAACCTATTATTTTCATTGAAGGTTTCATGTTGTTTAAAAATAAAAAAGTTAGAGATATGTTGGATATAAAAATATACTTAGATATTCACCCAGAATTAATGCTAAAGCGAAGAGCCATAAGATTTGGGCCGGCTCATATAAACGAGTATGATACAAAGATTGCTATTCCAGAGTTTCTAAAATACGGAATAACTCAAAAGAAATATGCCGACTATATTATAGATGCCACTAAGCCACAGCCTCAAGTTATTAAGAAAGTACGGAAAATAATGGAATCTTTTTAATAGCACAGCTTCATCATTTTTTGTTATTTGACGAAGGGGATAAACATTTTGAGCGACCAATCACATGCCCACAGGGAGAACCTGCGCAGGTATTTCGGTTTGGTTCTTCGAAATGCCGAGCATGTAGATAGCGCCGAGCCACTGGAGCGAGGCGACTATCGGTCGAGTCGTGGGTATGTGATTGGAAGAGAATAAAATGAATTTAATCATAAACTTTACGGACAAAAGAGTGGGATTTGAGATTGTCTTAACTTCAATAGAATATTCTATTAAGCCTTGTCGTCTCTTTGTTTTTGTGTTATTGTTTGTAAGGTAATTTGTTGCTTAGGGAGTGGTTCAATGCCTTTGGAACTGGCGGAATTAGGACGGTTGCTTAGGGAGAATGAGTTGAAGGAATACCAGGTTTTTCTAAAGGAACGGAGAGTGTCATTTAATCTTGATAATGAACATGCCTTAACCATTGAGATTGAAGGACATCCTGGGACACATCTTGAATGGGAGGAAGATGTGGTTGTAAAATTTGACGGTATCTTGATTGCAAGAGTTTAAAACCAACACCCCAAGGGGGTGTTTTAATTTTAGAGGACCTACTTGCGGTACCAGGATTTTGATGTTTAAATTGGATAATGAGCAATGAAAAACCATTGAAAGAGGGGTCGTCGGTTTTGGAAGAATCTGATGTCAGACGTTTTATTGAATCACGAAAGATTAGGCCTGAAGACTTTTATATCCTTGAAGAACTGGCAAAAATATCCAAGAGGGCTTTGATAATGGATTTTCATAATTTTTTTACTTTTAATAAAGAAAGAAGTGGGGTGGAATTGGAAAGATCTCTAACTTTTCTAAAAACGGTTAAGGAAGATTCTTTGATAGATCAGAGAATAAAACTTAACAGATTGCTGGCGGACTTTATTGGTAAATATGATTGGACGATTGCTTGGAATTTGGTGAGTGTTTTTGAGAGAAGGAAATAAAATGAATTTAATCATAAATTTTACGAAAAAGAGGGGAGAAATTGAATTAAAACTCGTTGAGGGTCCCGATTTTATCGAGGATCCTCGACGGCAAGGCCGTCGGGACAAAAAGTGCATAGACTCCTTGACTTTTGATTTTGAGTCTAACTTGGACTCCGTGTTGATATCGGCTGTTGACAAAATTTTAAAAAGGAATAAAATAGAAACATTGTCTTTAAAAAGCGTAAAGATCCTCGGAGACATCCAAGAATCCAGTTCTGCCAATCGCATAGTCCAAGCCTTTATTGAGGCCTGGAAATCCAGCAAACAAGCCAAATACGCCTCATCGGCGTATGTGTCGAAGAGGCACATTGTGGGTTTTTAATTGGTCACCCTTTCAGGGCGGGCAGTTAAAAATCTAACAAGTAGCCAGTCCCATTTTGTTTAGAATCAATCGAGTAAATTAAATAAATAATCCGTCAAGCACGACAGGAAAGAGCGTGTTTGTTTTATATCGCCTAAACAGAGTTTTACCACAAAAATGCGAAAAACATTTTCAAAGTTTGGGATAGACCAGTTTGAAGCGCCAAATTTGGTGCAGGTCCAGCTGGATTCGTATAAGTGGTTTTTGGACGTGGGATTGAGAGAATTACTCAAAGATGTTTCTCCGACTGAAGATTGGACAGGCAAAGAACTCCAGTTGAGTTTTTTGGATTACAAACTCGATGAACCAAAATACAACGAAAGAACAGCGATAGAGAAAAACATCACTTACGAAGCTCCATTGAAGGTTAAAGTCGGATTAAGAAATAAGAGGACCGATCAATATAAGGAACAAGAATTATTTTTGTCGGATTTCCCACTCATGACTCCGAGGGGGACTTTTATTATTAATGGTGTTGAGAGGGTTGTTATTTCCCAGTTGATAAGAAGCCCCGGCGTCTTTTTTTCAATGTCCAGATCTTCTAGGTTTAAAAGATTTTTCGGAGCCAAGCTCATTCCTTCTCGTGGAGCCTGGTTGGAATTTGAAACTGAATTTAATGGGGTTATATCTTGTAGAATAGATAGAAAAAGAAAAGTACCAGCAACTGCTTTGTTAAGGGCCTTTGGGATAGTTAAGGATGATGAGATTAAAAAACTTTTTGAGGATGTTGATACCGATCCGAATGTTAAATATATTTTGGCTACTATTTTGGCCGATCCTTCTTCGAATGAGGAAGAAGGTCTGATCGAGTTATATAAAAGAATCAGACCCGGAGATCCTGCTACGCCTGATAATGCCCGACAGATGGTTCACAATTTGTTTTTCAATGCTTCCCGATATGACCTTTCTAAAGTCGGCCGTTTCAGGATGAATAAGAGGTTCAACGAAGAACTCGCTTTAGATAAAACAGAAAATAGAGTTCTCAGAAAAGAAGACATCGTTTCAATTTTGAGAGAGATTATCCAATTAAACAATAATCCGTCATCGGTTCCGGACAATATAGATCATTTGGGCAACAGAAGAGTCAAGACTCTTGGAGAACTTTTGCAGGACAGATTGAGGATTGCTTTTGCCCGTATGGAAAGAATAACCAAAGACAGAATGTCCACTTCGGATATTGCAACTGTTTTTCCTTCTCAACTTATTAATGCCAGACCGTTTGTTGCGGCCTTGAAAGAATTCTTTGCTTCGGGTCAGTTGTCTCAATTCATGGATCAACACAATCCTTTATCAGAATTGGAACACAAAAGGAGATTGTCTGCTCTCGGTCCCGGAGGTTTAACTAGAGAAAGGGCAAGTTTTGAAGTTAGAGACGTCCATCCTTCTCACTATGGAAGAATTTGTCCCATTGCTACTCCAGAAGGACCAAATATCGGTTTGGTTGGACACTTGTCTTTGTATGCTAAGATTTCTGATCTCGGTTTTATTCTTACTCCTTACAGAAAAGTAACTAAAGGAAAAGTTACCGACGAAGTCGTTTATATGGATGCTGTTGAAGAAGAGAGATATGTCATCGCTTCGGCAGGTGCACCGACTGACAAAAATAACAATTTAACTGGAGAAGAAGTTACTGCCAGAATACACGGCGAACCGGGAATAGTTGAACCCAAGGTTGTTAATTATATAGATATATCTCCGAGACAAATGTTTTCTGTTTCCACTTCTTTAATTCCTTTTCTTGAACACGATGATGCTAACCGTGCATTGATGGGTTCAAATATGCAAAGACAGGCCGTCCCTCTTATTCAACCGGAATCTCCTTATGTTGGAACAGGTCTTGAGGGAAAGGTTGCCGTGGATTCGGGAATGGTTATAATCGCTACGGAATCAGGAACCATTAAAAAAGCTGATGCCACTCGGATTGTTTTGGAAACCGATAAAGGCAAAGAATATGAATACAAACTTTTGAAATTTGCCCGTTCTAACGCCTTCACTTGTTTGAATCAAAGAGTTTTGGTTAAAACTGGAGAGAAAGTCAAAAAGGGACAAGCTTTGGCAGACGGTCCATCAACTCAAAACGGCGAAATTGCTTTGGGTAAGAATTTGGTTGTGGCTTACATGTCTTATGAAGGATGCAACTTCCAAGACGCTATCGTGATTTCAGAAAGACTTGTGAAAGAAGATGTTTTTTCGTCTATTCACATAGAAGATTATTCAACAGACGTCAGAGAAACTAAGCTTGGTCCAGAATTAACCACCTATGACATTCCAAATGTTGCGATGGAAAGATTGAACGATCTTGATCCTGATGGAGTTGTAAGAATTGGCGCCGAAGTTCATTCACAGGATATTCTTGTCGGTAAAATTTCTCCTAAAGGCGAAAGCGACCTTACAGCCGAAGAAAGATTATTGAGAGCAATATTCGGAGACAAATCTAGAGATGTTAAAGATTCTTCGTTGAGATTGGATTATGGTAAACAGGGCCGTGTTGTTGATGTTAAAGTTTTTTCAAGAGAAGAAGGGGACAAGCTTGATGTCGGAGTAATTAAAAAAATTCAGGTTTCAGTTGCTCAGCTAAGAAAAGCTCAAGTTGGAGATAAATTGGCCGGAAGACATGGCAACAAGGGTGTCATTTCAACAATTCTTCCGGAAGAAGACATGCCGTTTTTGGAGGATGGAACTCCGGTGGACATTATATTGAGTCCCCTTGGTATTATTTCTCGTATGAATATCGGACAGGTTTTGGAATCTCATCTTGGTATTGCTGCTAAAAAGCTAGGTTACAAAGCTGCAACTCCGGCCATGGCTGGTCCGAGCGAGGAAGTGATAATGGAAGAACTTAAAAAAGCAGGATATCCTGTTGATGGAAAAATGCAATTGTATGATGGCAAAACTGGCAGATCTTATGATGCAAAATGTCATGTTGGTGTCACTTACTTTATGAAATTGATTCACATGGTTGAAGACAAGCTTCATATGAGATCAATCGGACCTTACTCGTTGATTACTCAACAGCCGTTGGGAGGTAAGGCTCAATTCGGAGGACAAAGATTTGGAGAAATGGAAGTGTGGGCGCTTGAAGGTTATGGCGCTTCCCACACCTTACAAGAAATGTTGACTATAAAATCAGACGATGTTTTGGGACGTGCTAAGACCTATGAATCGATTGTAAACGGAGAAGAAATAAGGGCGCCCCATTTGCCGGAATCATTCAAGGTATTGTTGTCAGAAATTAAAGGTTTGGGATTAAATGTGGAATTAATAGAAAAATAGCGAGGGGTGGCCCGAGTGGGGACCCCAGAGACGCGCAGACAGCAGTCGAGCATCTATGGGGTGATGAGGGGCAGGCCCCCGAGCTAAATAATTATAAATAATAAATTACAAATATGGACCTGGCATCAATAAAACTAAAGATAGCTTCACCTGACGATATAATGTCATGGTCATATGGTGAGGTGACCAAGCCGGAAACAATCAACTACCGAACCCAGAAACCGGAGAGGGAGGGTTTGTTTTCCGAATCAATATTCGGTCCCACAAAAGACTGGGAATGTTATTGCGGTAAATATAAGAGGATAAGGTATAAAGGAATTATTTGTGATAGATGTGGAGTTGAGGTAACGCGCTCAATTGTTCGAAGAGAAAGAATGGGCCATATTAAGTTGGCAGCACCGGTTGCTCATATTTGGTTTTTGAGAGGTGTACCTTCCAAGGTGGCCACCATCTTGGGTGTTTCTTTGCCAGAACTTGAGAGGGTTATATATTTCGCGAGTTATATCGTCACTAGCGTCAATGAAGATCTCAAGGCCGAGGCCATGAAAAGAATTGAGGCCGAATTCAAATCAAAACTCAAAAATTCCAAGAATTCCAATGAAGAAGATACTCTTAAAGAATTAAAAGATCGCGAGAAGAATAATTTAAAAAACCTTTTAAAGTATCAGATAATTTCTGAACTTGATTTTAGAGATCTGTCTACCAAATATGGTGAAGTTTTTGAGGCTAGTATCGGGGCCGAAGCAATCAGAAAACTTCTGGAAGAGTTGGATTTGGAAGAGATGATCTCGGAATTAAACGGTGAAGCTAAAAACGAATCTAATCCCTTAGAAGCAAGAAAAATAGCAAGGCGACTCAAGTATATTAAAGGAATGGTAAAAGCAGGAATTCGTCCGGAGTGGGCAATTATTACGATTCTTCCCGTTATTCCACCGGCATTAAGACCAATGGTTCCTTTGGATGGAGGCCGTTATGCTACTTCGGATTTAAATGACTTATACAGAAGAGTAATAAACCGAAATAATCGTCTTAAGCATTTGCTTGAACTTAAAGCTCCGGAAGTTATCACTAAGAATGAAAAACGTATGCTTCAAGAGGCTGTTGATGCGCTTATTGATAACTCAATGAGAAGGGGACAGATTACCACCGCTGCTTCAACTGGTCAGAAGAGAGCCTTGAAATCTTTGGCTGACATGCTCAAAGGAAAACAGGGCCGGTTTAGGCAGAACTTGCTTGGTAAAAGAGTAGACTATTCAGGTCGAAGCGTTATTGTCATTGGTCCTGAACTTGGAATTGCAGAATGTGGATTACCAAAGCAGATGACTTTGGAATTATTCAAACCTTTTGTCATTGGTATTCTCATAAGAAAAGAACTCGCCCACAACATCAAATCCGCAGGTAGATTGATAGAGCAGGAAACCCCTGAAGTTTGGACTGCTTTGGAAGAGGCCATGAAAGATAAATTAGTCTTGCTAAATCGTGCCCCGACATTGCACAGATTGTCAGTTCAGGCATTTAGGCCGACCTTGATTGAGGGAAAAGCTATTAAGATTCCGGCTTTGCCGACGCATGCTTTCAATGCTGACTTTGACGGAGATCAAATGGCTGTTCATTTACCTTTGACCAATGAAGCTCAAAAGGAAGCAAGAGAGTTAATGCTTGCCAGTCATGGGATTTTGAAACCAGCAACAGGAGAACCGGTTGCTTCACCGAGCCATGATGTGTCTTTTGGTATTTATTATTTGACTAGCATAGATGAAGGAGCATTAGGAACAGGCAAGATGTTTTCTTCTCGATATGAAGCCCTCCTATCTTTTGAGAATGAATTTGTAAATCTAAGAGCCAAAATTAAAGTTCCAAATCCTGACTATGTCGCAAGCAGTATAGAACCGAAAATGATAGAAACAACTGCTGGCCGTATGATATTCAACAAGGCTTTGCCGAAAGGACATATTTTTGTAAATAAAACTTTGACCAAGCCCGATTTGAAGGTTATAGGTTCTGATATTTGGGATGAATTTGGCAAAGAAGCAACCGTTGTCTATTTGGACAAAGTCAAAGACCTCGGTTTCCATTACGCTACTATTTCTGGAGTGTCTTGGGGTATGGATGATTTGAGAATTCCACCTGAAAAACCTGCCATTATCGCTGAAGCCGACAAATTGATAGATGAAAACAAGGCATTATACGAAGATGGATTACTCACAGAATACGAGAGACGTTCAAAGGCCATTCAAATTTGGAATGATACCAAAGCCAAACTTTCTGTTTTGGTTAAGAAACAACTCAATCCGAACGATTCCGCTTTCATGTTGGTTGATTCTAAATCCAGAGGAACATGGGGCACATTGGATCAGATGATGGGTATGAGAGGTATTTTCGCTAATCCTGCCGGAGAATTAATTGAATTGCCAGTAAGAAACTCTCTCAAAGAAGGTTTGACCTCACTTGAATACTTCATTTCCACTCACGGAGCCAGAAAAGGATTGGTAGACACCGCATTGAAGACCGCTACCGCCGGATATCTCACCAGACGTTTGGTTGATGTTGCTCAAGATATCGTTGTCACCGAAGAAGATTGTAAAGACAAAGAAGGATTTACTATGCATGCTGAAGACGGCAAAGTCAGTGGTGAAAACTTGGGCCGAAGAGTAAAAGGCCGTGCTGTCTTGGAAGATATCGTCGGAGCTGATGGAGAAATCATCGTCAAGAAAAACAAAATCGTAGACAAAGAATCCGCCAAGAAAATAGAATCTTTGGATTTGAAAACAATTAAAGTCAGATCAGCTATCACCTGTAAGGCCTATACCGGAATTTGCAGACTTTGCTATGGTTATGATTTGTCCAAAAATGAAGTCGTTAAAATAGGTGAGGCTGTCGGTATCGTCACCGCTCAAGCCATTGGAGAACCGGGAACACAGCTCACCATGAGAACCTTCCATACTGGAGGTGTTGCCGGCGGAGCCGACATTACCATGGGTCTTCCTAGAGTTGAAGAAATTTTTGAAGCCCGACCACCTACATTCAAAGCATTGATTTGTGATGTTGACGGCAAAGTATTGGCCGTTGAAGACAAAGGCAAACAAAAGGTCTTATCCGTTGAAGCCGTTGAAACAGGCGAGAAGATAGAATATCTTGTTGCTCCAAATATCACTGTTTCTGTCGGGGCAGGAGATTTAGTCACTGTCGGACAGCAATTGAGCGAAGGCCATGTTGATTTGAAAGAATTATTCAAAACAACCAATAGTATTGATTTGGTTGCCAGATATATTATCAGAGAAGTTCAGGGCATTTACTCACCAACCGGAGATAGTATCAACGACAAGCACGTTGAATTAATTGTCAGACAGATGTTCTCCAGAGTCAAAGTCCTTGATTCAGGAGACACTGACCTGTTGGCAGGAGATACCGTTGAAAAGAGAACTGCATTGATTGAAAATGGCAAAGCCAGAGATAGCAAGAAAGCCGAAGCAACATTTGAACAATTATTATTAGGTATAACCAAAGTATCTTTGACCACAGATAGCTTCCTCTCCGCCGCTTCCTTCCAGGAAACAGCCAGAGTCCTCATTGACAGCGCCATCCTCGGCAAAGAAGACTACCTCCGAGGTCTCAAAGAAAATGTCATAATTGGAAGACTTATTCCTGCCGGGACGGGGTTTAAGAATGAGATGAGGGAATAGACGCTTCGGAACCCAGCCACCTTCAGGCACGCCTCCGATAAAACCGCTCCTCCGTGAGCGGTTTTATCTCGGCTATATGAGCATAGTCGCCTCGGGCTGATGGACTTCGTCCAACATTATATCAGCCTCTCGGCGCCTACCGTCTCAAATGTCTTTAGGTGGCCGGGTTCCTTCACTTAAGTTTAGGAAACAACAGGGAAAGATCTCGCTGTCAAACAAAGGAAGGGTTTTGCACAACTAATACACATTTTTAAACCTTGAAGAATTCTATTTAAGGTTTATCTTTAAATTAGTCCTGTAAATTTTAAATTTGGGTCGAGGGGACATAAAAACAAACAAAGACATTAAAGTAGCAGAGAGGAGTTGACGAAACGTCGCATTCTGAAAGTCTGGAAATATTGAAATATGGTGGGGCGCGCCCCAGAAGCTCCGGCAAAATAATGTCTTAATAATATGGCAGACAATAAAAACAAAACTGGTAAACCCGATATTTATCTAATTAGCTTTAAAGAGGCATATGAAGTTAATTATGCAGTGAAGCAACTACAAAAACAATTTCCAGAGAAGACTAAGCAAGTAGTAAAAGAAGCTCTTTTTGAGGCTGCGAAGATTGTAGATCCAAGTGAAGGACGAGAAAAGGTTATGAAACAGGCGCGAAAAAACCTTCGCGACTAACACTTGTTGCTTTATATTTAAATCAAACGGCTCGCATATGTGAGCTGTTTGATTTTATGGGGAAAAAGTGGGAAAATTAGTATAAATATTGATGATTTAATAAAATAAAAATGAGCAAAAGTAGATCAATAATAAATAGTTTACCAATACAAGACCTCAACCTTATTCTTGAGCGTTTTGGATTAGAAAAAGCTTGGTATTCAATTTTGGCAACACATTTAAATAACCTTGGCAGGAATGATTTAGAGTATATTCTTGATGAAGCAGAGTTCAAAGATGTTGAAGTTCAAGACTTTAATTTTTTGAAGGGCCTTTCTGTTGGAGAAATTTCTGCTCTTTATGAGTATTCGCTTGCTTATAAGGACCGTGATAAGAGAAAGCAAGAAGGGCAATATTTTACCCCTGATGATGTTGCACAAGTTATGGCAAAAAAATCAATAACTTTTCCAAAAAATAAAATGTGGATTGATCCTTGTTCTGGTGTCGGAAACTTATCTTTTTGGCTTATTAAATATCAAGAAGATCAAGAAGATTTTTTGAAGAATAATATATACCTTATTGATCGAGATAAATTGGCTTTGTTTATTGCACGATTTATATTAGCGGTTAATTTTCAAAAAAAAGACTCACGATTATTTAAAAACATAAAACCCCGTTTCATTGTTGCCGATTTTTTATTATCTGATAATTTGCCGAAATATGATTATGCAATTCTTAACCCACCTTATGTAATGGTAGAACCAGATATTCGCTTTGAGACCAGTTCAGCGCGGGATTTGTATGCTTATTTTTTAGAAAGAGTTGTTAAAACTTCCGTAGGTTTTATTTCTATTACCCCACAGACGTTTACAAATGGACAAAAATTTTGCTCTTTAAGAAAATTATTACTGAATAGTTTTACGACCCTTGACGTCTATTGTTTTGATAATGTCCCGGATAATATTTTTCGAGGAATAAAATTTGGCTCAAAAAACACAAATACTGCAAATAGTACACGGGCAGGTATTATTGTTGCAAAGCAAGGAAATGGTGAGCAGGTTTTTAGAATAACCCCACTACTTAGATGGAGAGTCAAAGAAAGACAAAAACTCCTCGATTCTATAGATACCTTTTTAACCAAAATTAAACCAAAAGAAGATATTTTCCCCAAAATACAAAAAGATTTATTGCCTCTGTATAATTTTGCAAAAAAACAAGATAAGGTACTGGCCTACATGGTGTCTCACCACCCAACACCATACCGGTTAATTGTCCCTTCTACCCCAAGATATTTTATTTCTGCTCTCAAATGTAAGGTTGAGCGTTCATCATTTAAGACGTTATATTTTTATAGTGAAAAAGAAATGAATATGGCGTACTTATTATTGAATAGTAGTTATATGTATTGGTGGTGGCGAGTTAATGATGGTGGGATGACAATATCAGAAAAAACCCTGTTAACGCTGCCAATTCTAAATGAGATATCACCTAGCGACCATCTATTAACGAGGATAGAATTATCAGAAAAAACAAATCGCGTAGTTAAGAGAAATGCCGGTAAGGATAATGAAAATGTAAAACACGATCCGGCATTAGTAAGGGAGATTACCAACAACCTGTTTCCTCGGTTTGCAATTGCTCTTGGGTCGGTGCATAATAACTCGGTAATTTAATTCTTATGGTTTCAAAGAAACTAGTAGTACAACTAGAAAAATTGTTAGCAAAAATACCTGTTGTTTGGGATGGGCGCAAGGCAATTTTAGAAATGCGTGACGCTGGCTACCCCCATTGGAAACAAATGGAATGGATAGGTTTTTATTTTCAGTTTCTTTGTGATACTAAATTAATACCATTATTAAAAATACCAGGACCAAAGTACGGTAAAGTGGAATTTGATGGGTTTTCAGAGATACCATGGGATTTTAAGGCGCATCCAGATAAAAATCCAAAAGGACAAGAGAATAAGAGTATTATTCTAAATGATAAATTAGCTATTGCCGCAGCAATTAAGGAATTTGATTCAGTTGGTCTTGTGCTTGCCATAGGAAGCGCAGATTACAATGACAGCGATAGAAGTTTTCAGGTTTGGCGTAAAAAATTAAATGGCGGACTATCAAACTATGAGAAAGATAGAATTTTACGGAAAGCGTCTTCACGTTTAAGAAAAACAACTTTCAGGTTAACGGAGATAAGATTAGTTTTAATAGATAAAGAGAATTATCAGAATCTGGGCTCGTTTCAAAAAGGGTTTAGAAATTCAGATGGAAGTCCAAGAAACGTTAAAGCGCTTTTAGGTCTAGCTGACATTGCGCCAAAAAGTATAATTAAATTTTAAGACCACTCCGGATCCGTTTAAGTTATATTAAGGTGATATGAAAATCACCAAAATTCTCAATTTACTTCGAAAATATAGTTTCATTATGAATCAACTGAGAGATGCTGGGGTTTTGAGGTCAAGTAATAATCCTGTGGCTGATTATGCTGAGTTTATTGTTGCTGAAAAGTTTAAATTAGAACTTGCTTCCAATTCCAACAAAAGCTTTGATGCAATTAATCCGAAGACGAAATTAAGATATCAGATAAAATCCCGCCGTATTACCAGATTCAGCAACAGCAGACAACTGGGGGTAATCAGGAGTTTGAATTTTGATTTTTTGGTGGCGGTTATTTTTAAGGAAAATTTTGAGGTCTTGGGGGCCTATAGTATTTCTAAGAGTATGATAAAAAAATATTCCAAATTCTCTAAGCATCAAAATGGTTATATACTGATTTTAACGGGGCTCATTTTAAAAGATAAAAATTTAAAAAGAATAAGACTCTAATCCTAAAATCGGGAAAAGACAGGGTAATTAATTAAAAATTTTTATGAAATTTAATATTAAAGAGTTGCTTGATTTTTTGGATAATAAAAAGGGTTCTCAAAAAGGTGATGCAAACGCTCTCATTGCTGTTTTTGGCGAGGATTTAAATGCTGGTGTGTTTAAACATTTTAGAAAAAATAAAGTAGAAATTTTAGAAGAAAATACTTCTCAAGGATTAAAAAAAGAAAAGCGATTAGATCGATGGATTTTAGATAAAAAAGAAAATAAATTGTTTCAGTGTGAGATTAAAAATTGGGCGGCAACCGCCATTGGTGGCAGGTCGTTAAAATATGATGCAAACGATGAAGATACCAGAAAAGTTGTTGAGTATTATTGGAAGCGAGAGTTGAGCAATAATCTTTCAAAAAAAGCAGAGCAACCTAATGGCGTTACCAAGGTGTTATTAAAAATGAAACCCATAGAGAAGTATAGAAACGCGAAGGTTGAGCCGCTACTTATTTATTGGATGCCAATTTCTTCAGATATTAAAGGGTTAGCGCCTCTCTCTGTTCTTTCTGTAAAATCACTTCGCTTGCCAATAAAAACCAAGTTTTCAAAACTCTATATTTTTTCTGTGTCTTTATACCTCAGGCAACTATATAAAAATGGAAAAGGAGATAAATTTATAGAATTAGACATGCCACATTTTGAGAACAGAATAAAATTGCTTAATAGGTTAAAAGGATAAAAATCCAACCCCAAAACTGCTGAAATCTGGGGCGACGGAAAATGATGAAACTGCAAAAACCGCCCAGAGGCGGTTTTTGATTTTTTGTTTGGGGGAGTATGATGAGGGTATGAAAAAGATTTTTGCCGAAATTGGTTTTGGAAATGAAACTTTTCTTTCTACCGAAATTGAGGAGAGCGATGGAGAGTATCGGATTTCTGGGTTTATAATACCCAGGAAAATAAAAGGGTTTTACCTTAGACTTTGGATTTTTAAAACCGTATTTATCGTTTCAACCGACAACGGGTTTAAAGTTAAGAAAAAAGGTAAAAAAAGATTAAAAATCCTTTTTGGTATTTCTGGGACAGAATAATTAATATCAAACCTAAATTCTCGCGGGCGACGGAAAATCCTGCCTGCCGGCAGGCAGGGATGAACCCGCAAAAACCGCCTCCGCCAGCTGGCGGACGGCGGTTTTTGATTATTTGTTGGGGAGGGATAGACGAATACTAAAACTTATGTTAAAATATAGCACAAGTTAGTCAGGCACTTAACAAAGAAAGGGCAACGATTGCAAACCACGTTCATCTTACACGGAGGATTTACTCCCAAAAAAGAAAATGAAGATAACTCGGATTTCTATAAGGAAATTCTAAAAGATGCTCCTAGGAATGTGCGGATATTAATTGTCCCATTTGCAAAAGATATTGAGCGGATAGCTCCAACGACCGAAAGAGTCATGCGTGAATTTAATCAATATAGATGGCAAGAAAAACTTGATTTTGAAGTTGCGAATGAACAATCTTTTATCGCACAAGTACGGTCTGCGGACATAGTATATTTCCAGGGCGGAACATCAGTGAAATTGCTAGGGGTATTAAAAAGATTTCCAGGCCTAAAAGAATTACTGAAAGGAAAAATAGTTGCTGGAGAGTCAGCAGGTGCGAATGTGTTAGGAATGTTTTTCTTTAGTCCAAGCGCTAACGGCGTATTTGAAGGATTGGGCATTCTGCCGGTAAAAATTATTCCTCACTATAAAGAGGAGTATAAGGATGCATTCATGGATATTGGACAAGATTTAGAAAGCGTTTTTCTTAAGGAATATGAATTTAGGGTTATCAATAGAATTTAGTTTTAGTTCACAAGATAGACTCATGCCGACTAATTGTCGGCTTTTTTATTACCCCAAAACCGCTGAAATATGGGGCGGCGGAGAATGGGTAAAATAAATAACCAAATAAATCTATGAGCTCAAAAACATTAGGAAGAATATGTCTCGCAATATCAGGGTTTTCAATGGTGTATATGTTTTTGATTACCTACGAGGGCACTTATTGGGGCTGGGCAATATTTTTTGTTTTTCTAGCATTTTCGATTTTATTCCACGCATTAGATGAAAAAGAAAAAGAGATTGCAGTGCTGCGCTCAATAAAAGAAAAAGATAAATCCTCTAGTCAATTAGACGAGGAGCTGGTCAAGCAGGAACTGGAGTTAATGAAACAAGAGGAAGGATATTTTGAGAGCCCCAAAGATGATAGTATGCAAGCTATATTTTTTAGGAAGCCCCCAAAATCTCCAAAACAATGAAACTACAAAAACCGCCTCTCGGCCTGCCCGGCCAGGGCGGTTTTTGATTATTTGTTGGGGAGATTGATTTTGGGAGGGAAAAGTGTAAAAATTATATGAAATTTATTGATATACATGAAAAAGGTTATAAAAAATAAAGGCGTAGTAATTTACCAAGCCAAAAATGGAGCCATTGAGCTCCGCGGTGATTTTGGTAAAGAAACTATCTGGGCGACACAGGCGCAAATTGCTGGGGCTTTTGATGTTGATGTTCGAACCGTTAATGAACATATTCAAAATATTCTAAAAACCGGAGAATTAAGCGAAAAAGCAACTATCCGGAATTTCCGGATAGTTCAAAAAGAGGGAAAGAGAGAGATTGAGAGAGATGTTAAGCATTACAATCTCGACATGATTTTATCGGTTGGTTATAGGGTTAACAGCAAAAAAGCCACACTTTTTCGTCAGTGGGCAACCAAGACACTCCGAAACTATATTGTAGATGGTTTTGCTGTTAACAAAAATAGAATCGCTAAAAATTATCAGCAATTTTTAAGTGTGGTGGATGATATTAAAAAACTTCTACCTGCTGGTTCTGCTGTGCAGGCTGGAGACGCAATAGAGCTCATATCTCTTTTTGCGGATACATGGTTATCGCTTGATGCCTACGACAGAGACGCTTTGCCAAAAGGGAAACTGACAAAAAAGAGAGTTGAATTAACAGCAGAGAAAGTTACCGACAGTTTGGCCGAATTCAAAGAGGAGCTTATTCATAAATCTGAGGCGACTGATATTTTTGGTGTGGAAAGAAACAAGGGGTCTGTGGCGGGAATTGTTGGAAATGTGATGCAATCTTTTGAAGGTAAAGAGGTATATGAAAGTGCGGAAGAAAAAGCAGCACACCTGTTGTATTTTATGGTTAAAAACCATCCGTTCACTGACGGAAACAAGAGAAGCGGGGCATTTGCTTTTGTGTGGTTTTTGAAACAAGCCAACATTTTGGACGTGTCTAAACTCACTCCTTCCGCACTCACAGCACTTACTATTTTGGTCGCAAGCAGTGAGTCGAAAGATAAGAAGAAAGTCGTGGCTTTGGTTATGAATCTTATTGCCAAAAAATAAACCTAAAACCCAACCCCAAACCCCCTTGAAATCTGGGGCGACGACCGAATGAGAGTGAGCGACTGAACGAAGAGTGAAGAAATACTGAGGATAGGAATCCGAATGAGGAAGTACTGAGCCCAGCAGGGCGAATGTACGGAAAATCCTGTTTTCATCACCCCACACATATGATATCCTTACAAACTTGAGAATGTAAGGGTGTTGTGTATATAATGTAGGCATGGCAATGGCAAAGATAAAGACTGCAAAACAAATGGAACGGCATCTCAAGGGAATGTCTAATCATTACCGCATTGAGATATTGCTTTTGATTGCGGAGAGCGGAGGTATAACTCTTGAGAACATTGTTAAGGCGATAGGGGCGAATGAGAAAACTCTTGGGGAACACACACGACGACTTCATCAGGCGGGGCTAATCAATAAAAGATATCGGGGTAAATTCGTAGAGCACACTCTGTCACCATACGGCAAAGCATTTTCCCGCTTTCTAAAAACCTTCCAAGAAACCTAATAACACTACCCCATATCATCCTTACAAACTGGAGTTTGTAAGGATGATAAAAGATTTAAAATAAATGGTACAATTCGGACATGACTAAAAATAATTTTTGGAAATTGGTGGGGTCTATCGCCATGTGTCAGGGGGCGGGAGTGGTGGGGTCATTTTTTACTGTCTCGGCGATAGGGAGTTGGTATCAGTTTTTGAATAAGCCGGCTTTTTCTCCGCCCAATTGGCTGTTCGGGCCGGTCTGGATTACTCTCTACGCTCTGATGGGGATTTCGTTCTACCTTGTTTGGTCAGGTGGACTTAATAAAAAAGGAGTTAAATTTGCGCTTGGATTTTTTGTGGCGCATTTGTTTGTAAATGCCTCTTGGTCAATAGTATTTTTCGGATTACATAACATTTCCCTTGCTTTCGCTGTTATTCTGATTCTTCTTGCCATGATAGTTGTCCTGATTAAACTTTTCCGACCCCTGAACCGTCTCGCCTCCAATTTGCTTATTCCATATCTCGTCTGGGTTTCAATTGCCACCATTCTCAATTACTCTTTGTTGGTATTGAATAAATAAATTCCCCAAAACCGTCCGAGAAGGCGGTTTTGGGGTTGTGGTATTTGGAGATATAATATAAACATGAATAAATTTTTTAAGATTGTAGGGGTTGTTGTGCTTGTCTTGGCGTTGAGCGGTTTTGCGTTTTTTGTGATGGCAACAAAGGCATCTCCTCCGCAAATAACTGCTAATTTTACTGAACTTGATAAAATAGAAAAAATTTCAAAATATAGAAGCTGTGCCGGACATACCACTGTTCCTCAAAATAAAAAAGAGATGAAACGGAGCATGAAACATTATTTTTGGGTTAAACCGGAGTATCTCGGAAATAATAAAGTTGAAATTTATGCTCCTTATGATGGTTATGTAACTGTTGTTCGCGAGGATAGAGCAGGGGGGTTGGAAGGGGAGATTTGGATTGCGCTGGATGATATTTTTGTGATGCTCCCACCGATGGGCCGGTGGATGTTTAGTGTTCAGCACATTGATGTTCGTGATGGATTGAAACGAGGTAGCAAGGTTAAGGCAGGAGAACTTATTGGCCATGGGGCTGTTTCAGCCAATAATAGAGAAACCTTTGATATTGTATTTGGGAAAGGAGCATTTTTACCCAAAACCATAGATAATTGGAACAGCCCCTTTGCTGACCTAGATTCCGTTTTTAATCAAATGACCGCCGGTGTTTTTGGAGAATATAAAACGAAAGGAATTACCAAAAAAGAAAATATAATTATCGGTAAAGATGAAAGAGATCAAAACCCTTGTACCTATAAAGATGACGGCCCTTATTTTCTTAATCAGGACAGGTCAGATAATTGGATAATTCTTCAAAGACGTTGAGATTGACGATTTGTTTGGTTGATGTATGATGTGGGCACCGTTTTATGTCGTTGAAACAAGGGGATAGTCATGACATATGTAGAGCAAGAGTTGTTGCCGATGGGATTTCACACAGTAGAAAGTACGGATAAAAAATTTGTTGTTGCCAATATGGAGTTTAAAACAAATTAAATAAATTAAGTAAAATAAAATGCATACTAAAAAACTATTCAGGAGTCGGGAAGACAAGAAGATTTCGGGATTGTTCGGTGGGATGGCGGAATATTTGGATATTGATTCAACGGTATTGAGAGTAATAGCCTTATTCGGGCTTTTTATCACCGGTGTTGTGCCGGGAATAATTGCCTATCTTTTGGCACTTTTGATCGTGCCAGAAAAATCAAAAGAGTCTCACAAGGAAGAAAATATCCACTCAAACCCTCAATAAATAGGCTGAAATTTAACTTAAACCTGTGCCATTGCCTGGTCACAAAAACTGTGCTATCATATGGCATAGTTTTTTAGTTCGTTCACAAAGGACATAATCTCATGTGCGAAATGATTTCTTGTCTGGTGGATAGAGAAGGTCGTGTCTATGCCAAAGATGGGGTTCATTCACATACAGCAATTGCCAAGGCTCTTGATGTAGATGAGGATCGTTGCCTTAAGTATGAATTTCGTTTAGTAACAAAAAGACTTGTCCAGGATTTTTTTATGGACTGCGCTCCTTTTGAGGCAAAGAAATCGCATGATGATGCTGCCCAAGCTTTTTTTGACAAATGCGCATCTACACCTGAAAGACTCATTGCTTTTGTTAAGAGGGGTAATTTTGAGGAGGATATACTTTTTGGCCTATTGACCATCAATGCACGGGATGCGTATGGGAGGGCCGTTGAAATTTTAAAGAAGAAAAGTGATAGGGCCGAACGATTGGCAGAAAAGGCACACTCTAAACTTTATGAATCTGCCGATAGAGAGTTTGACAAGGTAGAAAGAATTGCAGATAGAATATATTTTAAGACAGTAAAATCTGCCAAGAGGGCATATGATAAGGTTGATAAGGCCATGAAACTTGAGTATAAATTAGATCGTAAAACCAGAGAGCTTGCAGAAGATACATATTGCAAATCTTTGGAATATGCAGAAAGGGCACGGAGAAAATCTGTGGGTTCTGCGGAAGCAACACATCGCAAAGCTACAGAATCTTCGAAGAAGGAATTAAATAAAGTTCTAGCGTTAGTGGAAAAAAGACTTAATAAAGTCAAAAAACTTGCCTGGATTGAGTTGTTTAGTAAGTCTGGCAATCGGATTGATACTTGGAAAAAGTAAAGGTCTGCGGGTGTGCGTGCAAGCGTCCACCCGTTTTTCTTTTTCTGGTCTAGTTTCGCGGTTTGATTTGTTTGTTAAATATGGAGTATACTTAAAGAATATGGGACGGAATAAAAGAAAGGATAAATTTGAAGAAAAATCAAGGAAAGACAAGGTTTCCAGATTTGATATTTCTCAAGAAACCAAGAATAGCATCTGGGGAATCGGCAGTTTTATACTGGCAGTCCTGACTGTTTTGAGTTTTGTGGGTAAGGCCGGCTGGGCCGGAGAAGGTTTTAATATTTTTGCACGCTCCTTGTTTGGTTGGGGGTTTTTTATTATTCCGATAGCGTTGATGATTTTGGGTATTTCTTTTATTAAATCAATTTCAAGAAATATATACCACAGCGCGGTTTTCGGAACTCTACTTTTTGTCACTTCTATTTTGGGCACACTTTATATTTTTGGAGATGGTGATTTTGCAACCAGAGTTGGACAAGGAGGATATATGGGGGTTGTTTTGGGTGCGCCGTTGTTATCGTCTGTTGGTTTTTGGGCTTCTTTGATAATTCTTTTGGCGTTGATTGTGATTGCATTATTGGTGTCTTTGAATGTTCCGATATATGGCTTGATATCTAAAGAAGAAGACGAAGAAAAACTTGTAGACAACGTTGTTATAAAGAAGGGCTCTGAATTTATTGATCAAAAGAAAATACAAGATTCTAAACCCGTTGTTCCTGTTGCCAAACCGGTTAAGGCCGAAGATAAAGAATTTGTCATCAAAAATTTCAAAAAGGGCAAGTGGGTTCTTCCGCCGACTGATATTTTGCATGAAGATCAAGAAGAGGCCGTCACTGGAGATATTAATGCCAGCGCTTCCATAATCAAAAGAACTTTAGGCAACTTTGGTATTGATGTTGAGATGGGAGAGGTTTCTATCGGTCCTACCGTTACTCAATTTACCTTAAGACCGGCAATGGGTATGAAACTATCAAGAATTGCCGCACTTCAACAGGACATATCTTTGGCTTTAGCTGCTTACCCGATCAGAATTGAAGCCCCGATTCCCGGTAAGTCATTAGTTGGTATTGAGGTTCCCAATAAGAAGGTGGCATTGATTGGATTGAAAAACATGTTTGATCATGACGAATTTAAAAAATCCAAATATTTTTTACCGCTTGCTTTGGGGAGAGACGTTTCTGGGAATCCTATTTTTGCCGGACTTGAAAAAATGCCTCACCTATTGATTGCCGGAGCGACGGGCACCGGTAAATCGGTTAGTATTAATACCATACTTCTTTCAATGCTTTATAAACATTCCCCAGAAGTTTTGAAGTTGATTTTGATTGATCCCAAGAGAGTTGAGCTTACTTTATTTAATGAAATTCCTCATTTGATTACTCCGGTTATCACTGACAATAAAAAAGTTATCGGGGCATTGAAGTGGTCATTAGGAGAAATGGACAGAAGGTATGATGCTCTTTCTAAAAGTGGTTCTAAAGATATATTTTCTTACAATACTAAGATGGTTGAAAAGGATCACTCCATAATGCCGGCAATCGTTATTGTAATTGATGAGTTGGCTGATTTGATGGCTTCTTTTGGTCGTGATGTGGAAGCGGCAATTGTGCGTCTGGCTCAAATGTCCCGAGCTGTGGGAATTCATCTTATTTTATCCACCCAGAGGCCCTCCGTGGAGGTTATTACCGGTCTTATTAAGGCCAATATTACTTCCCGCGTGGCTCTTCAGGTGGCCAGTCAGATTGATTCCAGAACGATTCTTGATATGGCTGGAGCCGAGAAATTATTGGGCAAAGGGGACATGCTTTTCCTTGCCGGAGATGTGGCTAAGCCACGTCGTTTACAGGGTGCCATGGTAACAGAAAAAGAAGTCAAAGATGTTGTGAAATTTATTAAAGCCCAAGCCGAAAATATTGAGGTGGATGAGGGAACTGATTTGAAACTTGATTTTAACGCAAATATAAATTCAAATGGAGGATTTACCGGAGGGGGAAATGAAGATGTGGATGATGATATGTATGGTGAAGCCAAAGAGACGGTTATTTTGGCTGGAAAGGCTTCGGCATCACTCCTTCAAAGGAGATTGCGTGTCGGATATGCCCGTGCTGCCCGCTTGTTGGATATACTTGAAGAAAAAGGTGTAATCGGTCCAGGTGATGGCGCAAAACCGAGGGAGGTCTATATCAGGCAAGACGGGACTGTCGCTCAAGAGCCGGCCAATTTGATAGCCGTGACAGGCATAAACGCGGACACCCCAGAAGCGGAGGCAGACGAAACAGAAGAAGTTTAATATGAATTTCAAAAAAGCAATGTGTCAACATTGCTTTTTTAATTACATCCATTAAGATGGGAAGATAAATTTAAATGCGTTTGGGAGAACGCACTCTAATAAAATGGCAAAAAAACAAGAAGAAAAAAACAATCCTTCGACCCATTCGACAAGCTCAGGGCAGGCAGGCTCAGGACATAGCAAGCATGTAGACATGACCATCAAAGAGATTCAGGAGAAATATGGTGAAGGGTCTTTAATGCGTCTGGGCGAGGTAAAAAGAGTAAATGTGGATGTTATTCCAACGGGATCTATCTCTTTAGATTTGGCCTTAGGAGTTGGTGGAATACCAAGAGGCAGAGTTATTGAAATATATGGCCCAGAGAGCTCCGGTAAAACGACCCTTTGTTTGCACATAGTTGCAGAAGCCCAAAAAAAGGGTGGTGTTGCGGCATATATTGACGCTGAACACGCACTTGATCCTGAATATGCCAAAAAAATTGGAGTCAATTTGGGAAATCTTTTAATATCCCAACCTGACACAGGAGAACAGGCGTTGGATATCGTTGAGTCATTGGTTAAGTCGGGAGGTATTGATGTGATTGTTGTTGACTCTGTGGCGGCATTGACACCGAGAGCGGAAATAGAGGGCGAAATGGACCAACAACACATGGGCCTTCAGGCGCGGTTGATGTCTCATGCATTAAGAAAACTTACTGCCATTGTCGCTAAGTCCAATACTTCAATAATTTTTATTAATCAATTGAGAATGAAAATTGGAATAATGTTTGGAAATCCTGAAACGACTCCCGGTGGAATGGCTTTGAAATTTTATTCTTCCGTGAGAATTGAAATCAGAAAAGCAGCTCAGATCCAAGCCGCAGAAAAGATAGTGGGGAATAGGGTTAAGGTTAAAATTGTTAAAAACAAAGTGGCCGCTCCTTTCAGGACATGTGAGTTTGATATTTTATACAATGAAGGCATTTCGCGATATTCCGATGTTGTAAATGCCGGAGTCAAATATGGAGTTCTTGCCAAATCCGGTAGTTGGTATAATTATCTGCCCACAGGAAAGGCCGGTGCCGAGCCCATTAAACTGGGACAAGGAGTAGAAGGTTCTCGTCAGTTTCTTAAAGAAAATCCCAAGATAGAAAAAGAAATAGTTGTTAAAATCAAAGAGGCGGCGATACTGGAGGCATAAAAGTTTTTTGTGGATTAGATATTTAAAAAGGTCGCCTTTTGGCGACCTTTTGGATGTTTAATTAAATTTATGGGTGAGTTTGATTATCAAACCCCACTTATTATTCCCTCGCCCCTTATAAGCATTTTCTCCTGTAACCGGAGATATGCCGGATAGCCAAGGAAATGGGTTTGAAATCTTGGAAACATAAGCACCTATTATAATTTGCTCGTGTATTGTTGCAAAATATCTTACAATGAAAGACCGTTCTTTTTGATTGAGTCCGATGCCAAACATATTTTCTTCGGTGAAATATCTAACAAGTGAGTCGTCTCTTGAAAGTTCTTCTCTGGTAACTGTGATGCCGGTTGTTAGGTTTGTGGTGACGGGGTATTTAGCGGTGATTCCAATATAGTATCCCGGCTTTTTTACAACGGATGTATCTGGTCGCTTAAGAAGTTCGGCAGAGGTTTTTGTCAGCCCCCATGTATATTGGGCATATTCTCCGAAAACTGAAATGTGTTGGAGGGGAGAATATTTTAATGACAGAACAAAAGCATCATCATTTCTTTTTGATGCCCAGAAGTTGGGCAATCTTTCTATTTTTGAACCGGAGAACCCCTTTTTGAAGGTCCCCTTAATAAATAAATTTTTTACCGGTTTCAGGGATATGAATACAATGGTATTCAAACCGCTGTTGGAATCAAGTGATTCTTCAATAAAATAAAAATAATTATAATCACGATAGCGAGTGTCTCCTGCAAAAAAAATTGCTTCGGTTTGCAATTTCGTTTTGGTATATTTTAAAGCAACTCCAAATTTTGATTCGGCATTGATGCGTTGAATATGAGTAGCATCTTTCGCTGTAAATGAACCAAGTTCATCCCACTGAAATCCTATTGGCAGTATAAACATTCCGCCCCGAACGCTAAGTGGTCCATGAAGATATGAAATAAAGGCTTGTCGGATTGGCCCCTGTTGATGGATGGGGTCCAATGCTATGAATCGGTAATCGTCTACACGTTGACGTCCGTTTGGAACACAAGATATGTTTGGACCCATTTTGTTAAAGGTTGGATCATTTGGAAAAAAAAAGTTTTCTTCCCCGCAAGCCGGTAAAGGAGAGGATTCGTTAATCGGATTGGCTTCAAATTTGTAGAGAAAGTTTTTTTTGATTTTGCCGTTTAAGGCAAAAATAAGATATCCAATTCTTCCTTGAGCTTCAAACCCAAGAGGTGATTGAGCTTCATCTATTCCGTAGCCAGCCATAAAATCAATGCTTATTTTTGGCGTTTGTTTGGTTGGTGGCGAGGCTTCTTGAGCAAGGACTTCTGTTTTGACGAGAAGAGATATGGCCAAATAAAGCCAAACTAATTTTTTCACGCGGACTCTTTTAAAAGAACATAAGATTGAAAGAATAATACCGTAAACTAGGCGTCTTACAAGACATGGGGGTGTGTGTTGACATTTTAGTTTTTTGGGAGTATAATAGAGATATAAGCTTAATAATTATGGTCTTGCGAAATCAGATCGTATAAGATATTATTTGATTTCGCGAGGCCCTGGTATTGATAAAGTTCTGAGGGGGTCGACAACGACGTCGTTATCTTCCCAGACACCAACGACCTCGCGAGTTCTTTCGATAAACACGACCTCAAAAAAGGTCGAGGAAAGCCACTCTCCTTAAGCAGTGGTCAACCCCGAACGGAGGTCTCGATGTATATCATCGACGGCATCGTGTTCCCGAGTCGCGAGGCGGCTCTGGAATACAAGCGCGGAAAGTGACCTTGCTCTGAGGTCCAGGCCGAGCTGTCAGCTCGGCCTTTAAATTTATTTAAACCAAAAACCACTCTAAGAGTGGTTTTTGATTGGATAATCTATTTAACGATCGACTGTCTGATTGCGGGTGTAGGGCATGATTGCCATGAACCTTGCTAGCTTGATTGCTTCAGCAACTTTTCTCTGGTGTCTGTTGCAAAGTTGATTTCTCTTGCTGGTAGAAATCTTAAACTGGGAAGTGACATACTTCCTTAAGAATTGAGTGTTTTTGTAGTCCACTCTATTTATGTTGTCCTGACAAAATTTACATTCCATATTTTAAAAAGGTAGATCTGATTCTTTAATATTTATTTCATCTTCATCAACTCCCGAACTCATCATATCGGCACTTGTCGGCTCGTCTTCATCTATGATCGGTATTTCAGCATCTTTGACTGGCAGGGACGGTCCTCTGGCCGGACTTGCAGAGTAAGGTTTTTTGACATCGGAGAAATCATTTGAGTAGCCACTTTGACCGGTTGGTTTTGGTCCCATCTGTAAGCTTTCAGCAACTATCTCAGTGACATATCTTTTGACATTGTCTTTTCCGGTCCAGTTTCTTGTTTGAAGTCTGCCTTCTATCATAACCAAACCACCTTTTTTGAGATATTGACCGGCTATCTCGCCAAGTCTGCTCCAAGCGATGACCGTGTGATATTCTGTGGCATCTTTTCTGCCACCGGAAGGATCCTTCCAGACTCTGTTTGTCGCCAATCTTAAAGTCGTCACGCTTTGTCCGCTCGTGGTGGATCTTGTTTCCGGGTCTTGGGTTAGTCTCCCTATTAAATATACTTTGTTTAAATTCATGATTTGAGTTTACTGTTTACAGTTTTTAGTTTACAGTTTTTTGTTTCTGTAAACTGATATCTGTAAACCGTGAACTGTTTTATAGTCCTTCTATAATTTCTTCAAGTTTTTTGTCCAGCTCCTTGTTCTCTGTTCCCGGAGTCGTAGCTTTGACTTGGGCTCGTTTTTCTTGTCTTTCGCGCATCTTAACTTGTTTTAACATAGACTGTTTCTTTTGTAAATCTGACGGGAGTTTGATGATTAGATGTCTTAAAACATTCGCATCCAGTCTTAATTGTTCGCTTAGTTCTTCCAGTGCCTTTGAGTCAGATAAATTGAATTGAATATAACCGAAGAAGCTTGTTCCGATGTGTTTTATTTCGTAAGAGAGTCTGATTTTTTCGGGTTCTTTGGAGTAAGAAATAACACCGCCATTGGAGGTTATGATTTGCTCTATTTTTTGTTTTATTTCCTGAACTGCCGATTCTTCCAAATCCGGCTTTATGTGAAAAGCCAGTTCGTAATTGGTTAATTCCATCTGTGATTATGCGTTTAGTCTGAGAAATAGTGGATAGAAGATTCACTGTGGTCCGCCGATGAGGCGGATTTCCCAAGGCCCGAAAGCATTTTTAATGACCTCAATATGCTATCAATTTGGACTAAAAATGTCAAGACTAAGTAGTTTAAACTTGTGATTTTGTAAAAATATGGTAATATATTGTGAATTGTTTTTAGAGGAAAGTGGGTAGAATGCCAGTGCTTAAAATGACCTTGAGTGTTGTCGGAGACATACTGTTTGTTTGGACTGTTTGGGCAATTTTCTATTTTTTTGCCTGTTCTGTTGTGAATATCAAAGAATTAAATTATGAAAGAGTTGCTTACGTAATTCTGACTAATTTGGGGAGCGTGGCAGTGTGCTATCTATACGTGCGTTTTTTGAAGGATAAATAACCCCGCAAATAGCGGGGGTTTTAATTAAAGTTATCAACATTAGAAAGATGTTACAGGACCTTGTTCGTGTTAAACTTAAATTGCATTTATGATAGATGAGCAGTTAACTCAATATATTCGCAAATCTCAAGAAATCGGTTTGTCTTGGGATACTATCAAAAACGATTTACTTTCTGCGGGTTGGCCAGTTGAACAAGTGGATGAGGCTTATAGGATTCTAAACATACCAAAACCACCAACTTTTACGCCACCATCTCCGGTCCCCTTACCGACAAACAAATCAGTAAAAATAAATCACACATCTCCATTTAGTAAGATATTGATGCCGGTTCTTGTCATAGCCCTTTTGATTTTGAGCCAAAATATCGTTGTTGATATATTGAACAAATTTGCCCAAGGAGAGGATGAATTAGCCAGGAATTTTAGGAACTCTAAAGAATATCAAGATTATAATATTGAAATAGACAAGTTGGTGGTTAAATATCCTTATCGCACCGATTATTCTGATGAGGGTGCTTATCTTGCTGAATTTGAGAATTATGAAGAAAAATTAAAATTAAAAAACGAAAAAACACAGACTCTTTACAATGAATATTATGATAAATATAAAAAATCTAGTGGTCGAGTTCGTTCAATTTCATTTAAACTGATCCTCCATGCTTTGATCGTGGCGCCATTTTGGATAATAACATTTCTATTGTATGCGTTTTTGAAAGAAGACCGTAAAAGATACGAAGTTCTCTTGGGTGCTTATTATATAACTTCTGGTTGGTTGCTGATTGCACTTCTCTTCAACGTGGCCCGTTATATTTGGTATTCCGACACGGTTTTAGGGGTTTATATAGTTTTGGGAATGCTCGTTGTTGTTTTGACCGGAGCTGTTTGGGCCATTCAAAAATATAGGCATAGTTTAGAAAAATAATATGGAAAATTCATCAAATTTATTTAGATATAAAATAAGCGGATCAAGTGGTTTTATTCTTGTATTATTGGTCCTGACCCTTATCGGATTAGGGGAACGCGTTCTATATGATTTATCTAGGGTTTTTGTGGGTCCGACATTCGATTATTTTGATGATCTTCAAACACTTATAGTGCATGCATTGTTTGTGATGGTGCTGATAGTTGTGGCGGTGTTTGTAAATGTTGCTGTTGCTGAAAAAAGACAAAAATATGCCATTATTTTGATCCCATATTTTATTCTCTCTATAGTATTGACGATTCAAGTTGTTTTGGAAGCGGGAGTATATTTCACTTTTCACCACACTCAATTTCAGTTTTATCTGGTGATGTCCTCGTTGGTGATCGTAATTTCTATGCTGATGTTTGTTGTGCAAAGAAACTATGTTCCGGTTGAGGTGGAGTCAGACCGGAGCGGAGGATTACTTGGTCTTTCTTCTTCTCTTCAGGTGATTGTTTTAATTGGTGGTCTGTTTTTACTCATGGTCTTTCTTTCGTTTGCAAGAATCTTTTTTTAAATTATTTTTTGACCTTTTTAATTTATCAAACAGATCGGTATCTTAGTTTCTGAACAAATCCGTCTTTATCTGCCAATGAGAATCTCTACGACATCTCCTTCTTGGATTACATAATCTCGGCCGACCGTTTTGATGAGACCTTTGGCTCGGGCGGGGACTAAGCCACCTGCCTCTAGTAGTGTTTTCCAATTTATGACTTCTGCTCTTATAAAAAGTCTTTCAAAATCCGTGTGTATCGCACGGGATGCTTTTGGAATAAGGTCGCCTTCATGAGCTGTCCAAGCGCGGGTTTCGTCCTCGCCGGTTGTTAGAAATGTTACGAGGCCAAGTGTTTTATAACTTTGTTTTATGAGTCTATCTAATCCCGTCCCGTTAGAAGCCGCGAGGGCCCGCAGCGTGCCTCTGCTTCTAACGGGATTCATGTTAAATGCTGCCAGATATTCTTTTTTCTCATCATCAGTTGCTTCAGAAAGTATCAATTCTAACGGTGTTGAAAGAACTACATAATCTCTGCCTGCCATTGCTTTCAATAATTCCGGTCCTGGTTGCCATCCTTCAGACATTTGAGTTTCAGAAACATTGAGTACAAAAATCACTTTTTTGTCGGCAAGAAGTTCGAGTGGTGGAAGGTCCTTTTTCCCCGCCTCCTCGGCGGGTCGCCGAGGAGGCGACTTTTCCTTTCTTTTTTCTTTGGTTTGAAGGTCGGCAAGTTCAAGTTCTGTTTGGATTATCTCTATATCTCCGACAGGGTCAATTTTGTTGTGGACATGGGTTATATTTTTGTCTTCAAAGACACGGACCACGTGGGCGATAGCATCTACTTCGCGGATGTTTGCCAAAAATTTGTTTCCCAGACCTTCACCTTGAGAAGCGCCCTTTACCAGACCGGCGATATCGTAGAATTCAATAGTCGTGTTGATTATCTTTTTTGAATTGGAAAGTAATGCCAAGGGTTTCAGGCGTTCGTCGGGAACCTTTACTACTCCAATGTTGGGATCAATCGTTGTAAACGGATAATTCTGTATATCAACGGCGACATTTGTTAATGCTTTGAATAAAGTAGATTTTCCGACATTGGGTAAACCAATAATTCCGATTGATAGCATAGAACCCAATATAGCAAAAACCTTAGATTAAGGCTATTTTAGAAATATTACGTGCACTTGATTTTATCTAAAATTTGTGTTATAATGTATAGACAGGGTACGGGACAATTACTCCTGGGAGGGGAGTAAGAATTATGCCTAGTATCATGATCATCAGTTTCACGTTCCTCGTCCTTCGGAGAGAGTGGCGTGTCCGGCGCTACAAACTCCAGAGACAGAGGGCACGTACTGCCGTCCTCTGAGCAAGACCGTCCACGACACCCCGCCATTCGGCGGGGTAGTTTTTTGTTTCTTAGAGACCCATTTTTTGTTTTACTTCAGTAAGAGTGCTGTCCGCTAATTCGCGGGCTTTTTGTTCGGATGCCTCAAGTATTTGGAGGACTTTGTCTGGATTATTTTCAAATTCTTTTCTTTTGGCTTGGAATGGTTTTATGAAATTTACCACTACTTCTGCCAAGTCTGATTTAAAATCTGAATAAGATTTTCCAGCATACATCGTTTCAATTTGCTTGAGGTTTTTGATATTAGGATCAAGAATGGCATATATATTTATGAGATTTGTTATACCTGGTTTGTTTTCTTCGTCGTTGATAATTTCCTTTCCGGAGTCGGTTGTGGATTTTTTTATTTTAGACCTGATTAAGTCAGGCTCATCTGATAAGGCTATGCCCTCATCGCCGGTTTTAGACATTTTCTTGAGAGGGTCTTGAAGTGACATTATACGGGTGCCTATTGCGAGGTGGGCTTTAACTGGTTGAAATGTTTCACCAAACATTGAATTAAATTTTCTGCCTATTTCGTTGGCTAAATCTATGTGGGGCATCTGATCTTCTCCGACAGGTACAAGATTAGATTTGTAAATTAAAATATCGGATGCCATTAATACGGGATAATCCAGAAGGCCCATATGGTTGTATTTTGATGACTTTTCAAGTTGTTCTTTGTAGGTAGGCAATCTATCTAACCAACTTACTGGAGTAATTGTATTAAAAATCCAGGCAAGTTCTGTATGTTGGGGGACTTTGGATTGGCGGATAAGGAGGGCTTTGTCGGGATTGATTCCGGCGCCGAGATAATCCAATATGACGTCCATTACTTGTTTGTGGTATGTCTTGGGGTCAAAAGGAGTAGTGATTCCGTGATAATCAACCACAGCAAAAATGGCTTGGTTGGTTTTGGAGCCGGTGGAAGGGTCGGTGTTTTGAAGTTCAAGCCAGTTTTTTATGGCGCCAAGATAATTGCCCAGATGCAATTTGCCCGAAGGTCGTATTCCCGAAAAGACTTTAATCATGATTTTATAATACTTCAAAAAATAAAAAACCGCCACTGGGGCGGTTTTTTATGAGGTAAGTTTGTTTTAGTCAACCTCAATCAAGACCGGTAGTATCATCGGTCGGCGTTCTGTCTTTTGGAACAGAAAGAGTCCGATCTGGTTTCTTATTTGTTCTTTTAGGAAAGGAAGATTGGGTTGCTGGTGGGCCCCTTTGCCTTCAACTATAAACTTAATTCGCTTTCTAACTTGAGACAAAAGTTCTTTGTTTTCTTTTAGATAAATAAATCCACGGGAAATGATATCCGGACTTCCTCTGACTGTGCCAGTTTTTGAATGGATAAGGGCAATAATTACAAACATTCCATCTTCGGCAAGGATTTGTCTGTCCCTTAAGACAACGTTTCCAATATCACCAATACCAAGACCATCAACGAATACATAATCTGAAGGCGCTCTCATTTTATCAAACCACCATTTTTCAGGCTCAAGATTTACGACAGTTCCGTTGTCGGCGATTATGATATTTGATTCAGCGATTCCTTCTTCTTGGGCCATTAAGCCGTGGTTGACCATCATGGAATATTGACCATGAATAGGGAACATGAACTTTGGTTTTATCAGTCTTATCATTTCTCTCAAGTCTTCTTTGTTTCCGTGTCCGCCGGTGTGAACGTCAAGCATTTGATAATTGAATACTTTGGCGCCATTTCGGTATAGTTGGTCTTTTAAGAATTGAACATTGACCTCGTTGCCGGGAATGACAGAGGAGGAGAATATATAGGTGTCATTTTTGCTTGTTCTTAAGTAACGATGTTCTCCGTTTGCGATTCTCATCAAGACAGCATTTCCTTCGCCTTGTGCTCCGGTTACTACCGCGACGACTTTATCTTTGGGATAACTATTTGCTTCCTCCATCGTTATTTGGGTGCCTTTTCTCATCTTTAAATAGCCGAGTTTTTTACAAATTTCAACATTTGTTTTCATTGAATAGCCATCAAAGACTACTTTTTTTCCAAAATTTTCTGAAATAGTAATGATCTGTTGGATTCTGTTTATTAGGGAAGCAAAAGTTCCGAGAATAATCATGCCAGTTGCTTCGGAAAATAGTTTTTCGAGATTTGCGGTAACTTGTTGTTCAGACAAGGAATGACCTTCTTTTTCTGCCCCAGTAGAATCGGACATCAGGACCAAAACTCCTTCTTCGGCTAGTTTTTTCATTTCTTCAATATCGGCCGGCAAATCATTTACGGGAGTATTGTCGAATTTAAAGTCTGAAGTGTGGACGATAGTTCCTACCGGAGTTTTGATGACTATTTCAAGATCATCTGGAATCGAGTGATTAATACGAAGGACCTTAACAGTTAATTTGTCACTTATTTTTATTTCATCTCCGGCCTTAACTTCGTTTATTTCAAGAGGTTTTTGGAGTTTAAAATCATCCTGTCTTTTGATAAGGATGGCTTTTGTAAGAGCGGCGGCATATATATCCGGGTCTCCGATCCGGTCTCTAATAAAAGGCATTGCTCCGATATGGTCCATATGGCCATGAGTAAAGAACATTGCTTTTACCATGTGTTTTTTGTCGTCCAAATATCCTGTGTTCGGGATTATAAAATCTATTCCGGGCATATCTTCTCTGGGGAATCTTACGCCTGCGTCTATCAGGATTATTTCGTCATCGTACTGGACTGCAGACATGTTTCTTCCGACCTCTCCCAGACCTCCGAAATGGATTATCTTAAGACCGCCGACTTTGTTTTCTGTCGGTTTGTGGGGAGCATCTTTTTCATTTTTGAATACTCTAACTTGTCTAACTACTGGCTTCATCCAGCGTCTTTTGGCTGAATGTTGCTTGTCTCTGCTTTTTGGGGCAGAACTTCCAACCGGAGGGTTGGGATTGTTTTTTTCACTTGTCATGCGAAACTAAAAATACAAAGTGCAAAATTATTTTTTTATTTTGTAGCTTTGAGATTATTTTGTAACTGAAGAATTAAATAGGTAGTAAATTACCGATTAAAACTGGTGGGCGAGAGAGGATTTGAACCTCCACGAGCTTGCGCTCACAGCGCTCTGAACGCTGCATGTCTTCCAGTTTCATCACTCGCCCTCACGCCTAATGGGCATTTGCTTCGCCGACATTCCTAATGATGCCGAATTAGGTGTGAGGGCGAACCCGCATAGGTCGTATAACTAATGAGAGAATTAATGGTAATTATAGTATACACCTTTTGTTCAATTAATGCAAATTTGCGGGTATTATTTCTTGTCTCTTTGGGTATTGATGTACCACTTATTAATGTTGGAAAATCTGTCTGATGGCGTGGAAATTATATTACCATTAAACCCTTTTATGTTATTTGTTTGAGCATAAATATAAAGCGGATTATATAGAAATACAGCAGGGACATCTTCAATAAGCAATCTTTGGAAATCTTGATAAAGTTTTATTCTTTCAAGTGGGTTTAGGGTTTGTCTAGCTTTTTCAAGAAGGTTATCTACAGCCTTGTTTTCATAGAGAGAAAGATTTAATCCGGGATCACGTTTTTGTGAAGAATGCCACAAACTGAATGGGTCTGGATCTGTTGCCAGTGTTTCGCCAAAAAGTATCATTTCATATTCACGTCCGGCTCTTATCTGCTGGAGGTCTTGAATGGGCAGTATTTCTACTATTAATTCTACTCCTATTTTTGCCCACTGTTCTTTTAGTAGATTTGCAACGCTAACAAGTTCTGACCAGGTAGACGTTGTCAATCGTAGAGTCAATCTTTCCGTAGTTGGTTTATCGGTTTTAGATTTGGGTTTTAGTGATTTTGTCAGTATTCCTTTTTCGTCAGGGTTACCCCATCCGGATTCGGCTAATATTTTTTTGGCTTTGTCTGTGTCAAAATTATATTTTTTTGTGTCATCCGGTATACCTAAAACCTCTCCGATCATTGGAGAATTTGTTTCCAAACCTTTTCCGTCGAGGATTTTATTTATTAATTCCTCCTTGTTGGTGCCATAGTTTAATGCAAGGCGTATGTTTTTATCAGACAATATGTTCGATTCGTTTTCATTGAAAAAGACTCCGAAATATCTTGGAAGCTTGAGTTCTTTTATGGCAAGTCTTTTTTTGAATTTTACTTTTTTGAGATTGTTAGCCGAAACAAAAGCCATGCTTTCAATATCGTTTTTATTATACTCATCTATCATTTTATCCTCTGAAGGATAAAATTTTAATTCTATTTTATCTATATATGGTTTGCCGTCGTAAAATTCTTTATTTGATTCAAGTTCATAGGACATGATCCTTCCTTCCCCATCTTTTTTTAATTTTTTGAATTTATAGGGACCTGAACCGACGGGCTTTATATTTAGATCTGATAATGCAAAATTGATGGGACTTATTTCCTGCCAAAGATGTTTGGGGAGAATATTTAGGGTTAAATTGTTTAAAAATTGAGCGTATTTTTCTTTTAATTTAATAATGACAGTGTATTTGTTGATTGCTTCAACTTCAACACTTTGCCAATTTATTCTTTGCAGGCTGGCAAAATCCCTGTTTTGTGCTGTTTGGATTGTGAAAACAATATCATCAGCCGTTACGGGAAAATCATCGTGCCATTTGGCACCCTCTTTGAGATAAATAGTATAATTTAGTCCGTCGTTGGAAACGTCATAAGACTTAGCAAGGTCAGGTATAATTTTTCCATCACCATTATGCTTCATGAGTCCTGAATAAATTAAGCTCATCAAATCCCTATCAACATCATTGTTTTGAGAAAGGAGGGGGTTTATGTAATGAGGTTCTCCGATTATTCCTTCACTAAAAGAACCTCCATAATCAGGCATTGCCTTTGTGTAATGGTAAAAAATCGTAAAAGGTAAAGAAATAATGGAACCAATAATTATAAGTGATAAAATTGTGACCAAATATCTCTCTTTGTTTGAAAGGACTTTGGGAAGTAAACGTATCTTTGATATTCCGATATTTTTCAACACAGCCTCTTTTATTCCGGATTTTTTCAGGACATCTTTGTTGTCGGATTTTAAACCAAAGAAGTCGTCAAGTTGATTATTGTCTTTGAACATAAATAGAGACAAGAAATAAAGAGACAAAAGACAAGTTAAAAAACCGACTTGGTTGCTTGTCTCTTTATTGCTTAATTGCTAAAAAATACTCTGGCAATGGAAACGGCCAGAAAAAGGATGGCCAAAACTATTGTGGCCCAAAAAATTATTTTTTCAGCACCTCTTTTGGTGCTGTACTCCAAAGATCCTCCACCAAAAGACGAGGATAATCCCGTGCCTCTCTGTTGAATTAAAATTGATCCGATAAGTAGGACGGAGAGTATTATTTGGGCGTAAGTTAATATTTGGGTTGTATTCATTGTCTTATTGTTTTTGTTATTGAGGATACGAAGATATTTACTATTGAAACAATTACCACACCATATAGTAGTGTTATTGTATCTTGAATAGATATGAAATCAAAAATATAATCAACTGTCCACAAGATCAATCCATTGATGACCAAGGTGAATAATCCAAGAGTTAGAATTATTAATGGCATCGAGATTGTTTTAAGAACTGGCCTGACCGTAAGATTTAATAAACCAAGAAAGGTTCCGGCCAAAAGATATTCTTTCCAGCCTCCATTTACGGCAAAGCCCGGTATAAGATAATAAGCCGTGTAGATGGCTAAAGAATTGCCCAATATTCTGATTATAAAGCTTATCATGCCGTGATTAATATAATAGCATGGAATGAATTTTGTTTCAATTCGTTTTAATTAAACAATTTTCTGTGGAGTTTGCGGTGGTAATTTATTGCAAACCTGTGAGCTTCGGAATTAATCGTCAGAAGCAGATTCTTGTCGATGGGGGAGAGTTTGGTTAGCGGGATGATTCGCCAGTGGGGAGGGTTTTTTTCTGGAATTACGAGTTGATGGCCCATGTGGCGTTTGTCCTTGGATATTCCGATTATCGGAATTTTTATTTTAAGTCCGGCGAGTGTTTTTAATATTGTATTGATTTGTCCCTTGCCACCGTCAACGAGTATAAGATCAGGGAATACCCATTCGTTATGCTGGAAACGTCGTTCAAGAATTTCTTTTAACATTCCGGTGTCTCCACCGGAAGTTGTATTTTTTTCACGATCGTGAAAAAAATTACTTCCTACTTTTTCATTGGTTTGTTTGATTTTAAATTTGCGGTAGAGACTTTTATTTGGTTGGCCGTGAATAAACACAACCATAGAGCCGACAGCATGAGTGCCTCCGATATTAGAAATATCATAACCCTCAATTTTGATTATTGGTTTTTGTGTTTTTAATAAAGATTCAAGTCCTGAACGGTGAGCCTTTAGGGTGTCGGAATTTTTTATTATCCTCGCATTTTCAAATATTTTTTTTAAACTTGATATTTTATTTCTTAATTCAATGGCTTTTTTTAGTTCGCCTTTTCGGGCCAGTTGTCCCATTTCTTTTTCGATTTTTTTGATGAGCGATACTTTTTTTCCGCTCAAAATTGCTTTAATAGCGTCGACATTTCGTTGGTATTCTTTGGAAATCTTGCGAATTGTTTTTGGAGATACTGTTTTTAGGCAACAGTATCCAAGACATTTGTTTATGTGATAATTCAGGCAGAAATTATGATGAGTTTTGGTGCAGGTGCAAAAAGGAAAAATTCGTCTTAAATATTTTAGAGTTGATTTTAGGGCGCTACCTTCAGTAAAAGGTCCGATAAAGTGTGTGCTTGCTAACCGAGGGGTGGCCCCTGAGGTCTGTGGTTGATGTGTCAGGAATATTTTTGGAAATTTTTCATCAGTGAAACCAACATAAAAATATTGTTTATCGTCTCGCATCGTAACATTGAATTGCGGTCGGAATTTCTTGATTAAGAGCGATTCAAGAATGAGAGCTTCAATCGCAGACTCGGTTTTGATAATTTCAAGATTTTTTGTTTTGGATAGCATCGTTTTTATCTTTACACTTCCATGCAGATAATTGCTGAGGCGGTTTTTTAGGTTTGAAGCCTTACCGATGTATAGGGGATTGTTTGAATTGTCTTTAAACAAATATACTCCGGCTGAATCGGGTTGTTTTTTAATTTTTTCCCTGAAGACTACAATGTTCATAAGGCCGTTATTATACCATAAATATTTTATTTGACGAGGTCGTGTTTATAAAATATAATCACAGCAATAATTCGTTGTTTAACAAGAGGATGACATTGAACGCCAGTAAACGACTTATCGTTTTAAGTTTTTGCTTGTTTGTAATTTCATCCGTTTTGTTTTTGTCGTGTTCCAAGAAGATTGAGACTGATTCTAAAAAAGTCCGCACTTATCGTCAGGATTTTAAGTCAGATGTCGCTTGGGTTGTTAGCGAATGGAACGGGCAACCCGGTGGATACGGTTCAGCCTTTCTTGTGGATAAAGATTTGGGCGTGTTTTATACCAATAAGCATGTGAGTGGACTTTTCAATAATTATGGAAAAGGAAGTCATAAATTATTTTTTTGTGGCCGGATTTATGGAGTCGAGGTCATAAAAGTTCACCCATTGCGCGATGCTGCCCTTATTAGGATAACTGACTTGTTTGATTCTTCAGAATTTCCTGAACCGGCCTCTTTTTCTTTAGGAAAGATTAAAAAGGGAGAAAAGATTTATTTGGAAGGGTTTCACCCGCATCCCTATCTTCTTATTTTGGCAAATAAGGTTGGTGGCTATGGTCAGATGATAGTCCCCATATGGAAAGATTACTATAACCTTGACAGTAAGGATTTAAATAAAAAAACAGAAGTTGTTTTTGAGAAAATTCCGGGCACGGTTATTGAGGTTAGTGAGACTGTTGAATTTGAAAAGAGCAGGGACGTTATTGATAAGGCAAGGGAAATTGTTAATACCTATGTAATAGTAAAGACCGAAAGAGACCACTTGTTTTCTTTTGGTGGTTTGAGTGGAACGGTCGTGAGAAACGGAAAAGGTGAAACGGTAGGAATCGTCACCGTAGAAAAAGATAATTATGAAGAGGAAAAAAAAGATTCGGAACTGAAAAAAGATGAGCCTAAATATGTAAAAAAAGTTTTTAATCTCATTGGTTTTACTCCCATAGAATCGGTTGCACATTTAAAACAGTATTTGCAGAAAAGGTAATCCCGCTAAGTGCGGGTTTTTTGTTTTGACAGAATGCGTTTTTTTCTTTATTGTTTTTGACAAAGTTCTTTGAAAAGGAAACTAGATGGCAATAACTACTTTGAAGGAAGCAAGACCTCTTGTTAGAAGAATGATTAAACAGCCCCAGGAATTTATTTTTGGATTAAAACAGGCAACATTGAATTCGGTCCAAGCGCTTTTTACACCGATGCCAAAAGACAGTTCTTCTGGGAAAAAATGGGCTCAGGCCCATACGATCGTCTCGGACGTTCCCGGTTCCGGAAAGACGGCCTTGTTTACTTATCTTGCGGCTTCGGTTGAGGCTAGGCTTGGAAGGGTTGATGGCCGGCCCGATCTTTTACCCAGCGATCTCACCGGAAAAGAGGAGAGAGATAAGTGGACGGGAATAAGAACCTTGATGAAGGGTCCCTTGTTCAGCAACATCTTTTTTGCTGATGAAATGAACAGAACTCCCCCAAAGAGTCAGGCGCCAATGCTTGGGGCAATGGAGGGCGGATATGTTTATTTGAATACTACGGATGAAAAAAGGGGAATTATAGAGTCAAAAGGTTTCCCGCTTTTTCCCATTTCAAGCGATCCAGAAGATCAGAGACTTTATTTTGCTGTGTTTGCCACCATGAATCCGATTGAGTTTGAAGGCACCTACCCTCCATCTGAGGCCCAGATGGAACGATTTACTTATCGTTTTGGTATGGGCGCTCCTTCAAGGCAGGAGGAGATGATGATTCGTGGCGAAAATGTTATGGGCAAGAAAACTGAAGTAATCATGGGTCTTGGTGAATTGCTTGATATTCATGAAATGGTTAGACAGATTCATCTTTCCAGCGAGGCGAGTGAGCTCGTGATGCGTTATTTGGAGAATTCTAGAACCTATGAACAAGATGAAAGGGAGTTTGGTAAATTACAAAAACGTCAGGCCAGTTCCAGTCTCACTGAATTTGTGAATCGATATGTCGTTTCGGGCTGTTCCCGAAGAAGAAATTACCATATGCAATATGCTTCCCTTGCTCACAGATTTATGCGTCTAATGCTTAGTGACGAACCCTTGGATGAAGTAGATAGGATTGTTGCAACCACTGATGACGTTAAGGCCATTGCTCCTTTGACAATGGAACATGTGATTTTGCTTCAGCCTAAGGCTGTGGGAGATGATGTTTCTACAAAAAAAGTGGTCAGAAAAATTATTGAAGAGACTGCAACTCCATGACGGAGTTTAGTTTTAATGATGTTTTATCTGCTCTTACGCACATTAGAGGAGGAATCCCGTCACAGAGACTAACCAGTCGTATTAGGCTGGGTGAGCATAGGAGTCTTTTCTTTGGCCCAAGCAATGATATGTTTGATATTCAGGAATATGATCCCGAGAGAGATCAGCCGAATGCGATTGTTGATATTGGTGATGATGAGGTTTTATATGCGCGAAGATGTATTGAACCTCATGAAATTAAGATAAACTTTCTTGTTGACCTTAGTCGTTCAATTGACGCAGGTACTAACTTTAGCAAAAGAAGGATGCTTCTTGAAGCCATTGGATTTATAGGCGCTACAGCCGTTAGATATCAGGATCCGATCGGGATCGTCGGTTTTACCGATAAAATTGTTTTAAGTATGAGCCCGAAGTCTGGCGTGAATAATTTTTACCACATGCTCAAGGTTACTTATGATCTTTTGGATCAGGATTATTCAAACAAAGAAATTCCCCAAACAGATTTCTTTGTTGCCTTGGATTTTGTCAGGAGGTTTATGAATCGGCCATGTTTCATTCCGGTGATATCTGATTTTGTTGATTTTGAAAAAATAGCCGATTCTTCCTTATTAAGGACCGTTGCGTCAAAACATGAGATGATTTTTGTGTTCTTGGACAATCCGATGGAGTTTTCAAATGCTAAGGGCCTTGGTTATTTGAGAATCGGAAGTCTTGAGGGTGGACGCCAGATTGAGGTTTCCAGAAGAAAATTACCTGAACTTGAAAAAGAGATAAGAGCCAAAAGAAGAGAGCTTCGGGACAATCTTAGAAAAATGGGAGTCGAATCCGTTGTTCTTGAGTATGGCAAGCATTTTAATAGATTGTTCAGGTTTTTTGAGAGAAGGCGTAAAGAAAGATTAAGCCGTTGACAAAACGGCTTTTGTGTTGACAATGTTGTTTTTTTTATCTACATTTCAACGCAAGACCTTTTACAAATACACGAGGAAGATGATGAGATATAAGTTTCTCTTGCTTTCAGTTGCACTCCTTCTTACGGCAACTCCTGTTCTGGCTCAGAAGGCTTCTCCAATTATAGTTGAAACACCAAGAAATGCTGTTCCGACGGCCGTGATTACTGGACAGACATTTAAACAAACTTACGTTGTAAGATTTATTGACCTTACCCATCTTGGCGAAGAAATAATTGTTCAAAAAGAAATTTTGGAACAAAAATTTATAGGTGAGTTTGAGGTTATGGATTTTAAAATTAATTACGATACTAAGCAAGGTGAGTTTTTGGAGCATCGTTGGGAACTTCAATACGTTTTAAGAATAATTAACCCGAGAAAAGGTCCTAAAATTATTCCCGGATTTGTTGTTCCCTGGAAACACAAGAAATCTGGACAACAGGAGAATGATCCCAGCATTCAGTATAACTATGACTTAAAGACCGATGATGTTCACGTAAATTATGTTTCTACTATTCCAGAAAAAGACACGTATTTGGGAATAAGAGATCATCTTGATTTTGGGAGTTTTAAGTTGGATAGATTTATTTTTCTTTTCGCGTCTTGGTTTCTAGCCGTTTTTCCTTTAGGCTTATGGTTTATTTTTTTAACAAATAAGTTCAGAACCTCAGGAAAAGTAAACCGAGAAGAAGATGTTAAAATTTCTGATTTTCCCGAAACGGTTCCTTCCGGAGTCGTTATGGTTTCAAAAGGAAAAGCAATCAAGAATTTAAGAAAAAGCATACGAAAACTCAAACGCTCACGAGGGGCTGATGTCGAACTCGCCGTAATTGAGGTTTTGACCGCCGTTAAAGATTTTATCAGAGCAAAAGCCGGTTTTAATATTGGAGCTACTCCTTCTGAAATGGTAAAAGCAATCTCCGATAATAAAAACTTAAAATCTTTCCAAGCTCCACTATTGGCACTTGCTGAAAGAGCTAGTTTTTATCAGGTTTGTTTTGAGGGGAATCGTAAGCCGGTTGTTGATCCGATTGGAGAGGTTAGAGAGCTTACTGAACTTGTCGGCAATCTCCGCTGGTATAAGAGATTGTTTCAGGCGAGATCATGAGATTTTTTCCGGAATTTAATTTTGGGGAGATAAAATTAATAATTCAGAGCGGTTGGCGTGATTTAATCGGCATGGATTTTAGCCAGATTAAATTCCTCGATGGCGAGTTGGCTATTAAAATAGGTTTGGGATTATCGATTCTGCTTGCTTTAAAGTTTTGTTGGGGATTGTTTAGTCGGTGGCTTGGCAGGGAAAATTATTCTCGCAAAGACTCCGGCTATTTTATTTCCCGCAAATATCAAAAACCTTTTTGGGCCAGGTTGTTATTGGGTTTGCCGATGTTTCTTTTGACAATTCCTTTGACCGCAATATTGTTGGCTTTGGCCGATCCTTATTTTTCGATAACAACGGAGGAGAAACGGCACATTGAAACAAGAACCAGAATAGATTTGAGGGATGTCTCGGGTTCCATGGCGTTTCCTTTCAGGAAGGGCGGTTCGGAATCAAATGCTGAAATCGCAATGAATGCCCATCTTAAATTTCTTGAGATGCGTCGTGGCAAAAACGATAGAACGGCTTTTTGGCTTTTCAGCAACGAACCTTTTCCCGTTCAAGAAGACCTTATCTTAGATGACGAACTTTATTATCTCAAAGTTTTTGATGCTCCATGGGAGATTGGTAGTCAAGATTTGAATGGGACAGAGGATATTTGGAAGACCTATCGTATTCCGCATAGTCGGTATTTGTATGTTTCCGGTCAGGGTGGAACTCAACTTTCAAATACTCTTAAAGCGATTATCGAAGTGTTTGATAGAGATGCTAAGAAGCAAATGAAAACGCCTAATTATCGGCGGGACACAAGCCGGGCCGTCTTGATTATTACTGATGCTGCTATCTCTGATTTTGATAAAACTGAGCCTGAATTTGATGAATTGTCAAAAAGAAAGATTAGGCCCTATATAATTTTTATCAATGGTGATAATGTCGAGCATCTACCCGAAGGAGAGTTTTTGGGAATTTCTGCTTTATTGAAAGAGGTGGTAGAAAGGGGCGGAAAAATTTTTCCAGTCAGCAGTGAGGATTCACTGGATGCCGCCTATCGGGAAATAGACAGACTCGAAAGAACTAGAGTTGAAGTTGAAAAAAAGTTTTTTAAGATTTCCGTTTTTCAAAAATTTGTTTTTATTGCGATTCTCTCTTTGCTTGTGATTACTATGTTCGGACTGTGTTTGAGGCTGTTTGAATACCCCTAACCCCTCACCTTTCTTAAAGGTGAGGGGTTTTATTGTGGGATTGACTGAAGGAGTTATTAACTGTAAATTATGTTCAATTTAGGCACATTAAAAATCAAGGAGACCAATGCTTAAGACCAAAAAGGTTGGGATTTATTCTGTTCTAGGTTTTGTCTTAGTGCTTTTGTTGTTTTTTGCTTCGTATCCGATCTATCTTGTAGCTGATTTTTATGAGCACTTGGAGCAGTTTAACCATTCAATAAAGAATGGTGACAGGAACTGGGCGAATGATAATTTAGAGAAAATAAAAAAGGATTATGGTAAATTTACCGACTGGCGTCTTAGGGGACTGGCCGACAAGCTCTTGTTTCACGATATGCATTTATATGAGGCGGAAGTCTCTGCCTTAAATGAAGATTATGAAAAGGTTGAGAAGGAAGATTTGAAAGATAGGCAGGGATGGAGAGAATCATATTTGTTGGGGACTTCCAGGTTTGGGATGCTTCAGAATGCCTATCAAAGCGCGATGGTTTCTGGAAATAGGGCCAAAATGGCTTTAATTCTTGGCATTGTCATTGAAAGGGTTGCTTCTGATTTTGAGCGGTGCGTTAAGGAAGGCCCTGGTCCGGTAGATAATTTTAATTGTTCGTTTAATTACGATCTTTTGACCGATTCAAAGACAGCTTCAAGGTCGTTGGCAAATCCTAAACCAAAACCGAGATATATCCTTCGTCGGGAAAATGGTGATACAGATCAAGGCCGTGGCAAGAGTCAGAAAAAAGATAGTTTGAAACCTGGCCCCAGTGACGGTAAAGAACCCGGCCAAGGAGGTGCTAAAAAGGTTGGATAAGTTGATGTCTTTTGAGTGGCGGAATTTTTATTTTGCCGAACCCGAGAAGCTTCAGCTTTTGTTTCTTGTCCTTGCTGTTTTTTTGTTGGGAAACGTTGTCTGGGCATGTAAGTTGCTTTTACGGCCAAAGAGGACCTATTGTTCCCGGTATCCGATTTTGGGAACGATAAAATTTTGGTTGATGCTTTCGTTTGTAACCGTTCTTTGTGTTATCGCTTATGCCCGACCCTTTTTGGCTAAGGGAAAAGTTATTACAACAAGGGGTGGTGCCGAAGTGGTGTTTGTTGTAGATTATTCAGCCTCAATGTTTCTTAAAGATAGCGGTATGGCAAGAATTGATATTGTTGCAAGGGAAATAAAGAAAACTTTATCCGGTGGAATTATAAGGGAAGGTGATCGGGTCGCCATTATAATTTTTGGCAAGATAGTTTCTCCCAGGATTTTTTTAACGAGAGATCTTAACATTATAGCAACGGAAGCTGACAAAATAGGAAGACCAATTAATCTGCTTTATAACGACTTGTTTTGGGGCACGTCCGTTGCGACGGCATTTAAGAGGGTTAAGGAAATGCTTGATAGACAGGATATGTTTGCTGAGATGCATAAAGAATCTGAAAATTGGAAGCCAAGACCAAGGCAAAACAGACTGGTTATTTTTTTCAGTGACGGAGATTTTTTCAACAAAGGCCTTGATGTAATTGAAAAAGAGAGGGTGGCGATTGAGAAAAAAAATCTTGAAATCAATCTTTCTGATCTGAAAAAAAGAGGAGTGCCGGTTTACGCAGTCGGTATCGGAACAAGGTCTAATACCCAACTCTTGGAAATACTGGATGATTATAAAAGGGGAGAAGAATATAGTTTGGAACTTGAAAACGAATTAAGGTTTCAGTTTTCGCGGTTAAATATGGATAACATGGAATACATTGCTTCGTTTACCGGAGCACGTTCTTTTTCTATTGAAAACTTTAGGCATGATGCAAGCGGTTTTATAAAAACGTCAATAGAAAAACACAGGAGCGTTTTCGTTCAAGGTGTTTCTGGACAGGAGAAGCAGGAACTTTGGGCGGTTTGTTTGGTGGGAGCGTTGATGATTTTTATTTTTGGTTTACAGATAACAAGATTTTGATAAAGACTATCTTTTTGATAGTCTTTTTATTATGGAGAATCTTTCTCATCCCATTTTGGCAACCATAATTTATTACGATATCCTGGAATGCCCGCTGACTTTATTGGAAATTAAAAAAAATTTAATAAATTTAAATCGTTTTTCTATTATGGCTACGCCCAAAGATATTTCTTTGGGGCAAATTTTAGAAGAGTCAGATAGTTTGGTAGCGAAGGGTTTCCTTGGTTTTAAAAATGGATTTTACTTTTTGTCTGGCAGGGATGCTTTGTTTGACCTGAGAATAGAAAGAGAAAAAATATCAGCCCAAAAGTGGAAGAAACTTTTAAAAATAGCAAGGTGGTTTCAGGCCGTGCCTTATTTGAGAGCCATTCTTGTTTCCGGTTCAATGTCTATTAATAATGCCGATAAGGAAAGTGACTTTGACATTCTGTCGGTTGCAAGATCTGGTCGTCTTTATACTTGTAGAATATTCCTGTGTTTGGTCGCTTCTGTTTTCAGATCAAGAAGGACAAGATTTGATTTAACTGCTCCTGATAAATTTTGTTTTAATCATTATATAACCGATGGGGCTTTGAATATTAAATACGAGAGTTTGTATAATGCCCAGACTTATATTGGACTCAAGCCGGTCATCTCAAAGGATGATGTTTTTAATAAATTTTATGAAGACAACAATTGGTTGACAAAATATGTTGTTGGTCCCGTAGCCACACAAGATTTTGTCTCGAGGTCTATCTCGCCGAGTGTGGTTCTGTCTTCTATCGCGAAGTTGGCGGAGATTTTATTGGATTCTTTTTTGGGAGATAAAATTGAGTATTGGCTTAAAAAATATCAACAAAAAAGGATACGAAATAATCCGGCAACTTATGAATCAGGAGGCAGGGTCGTGTTTAATGACGATGAGCTTGAATTTCACCCCCGTTCATTTGAGGCCCTTGCCATTGATAGATACAATAAAAAATTAAAAAAATTCGGGGTTGCACTAGTGGCAGAAGAAAAGGACTCCGGATTGACCTTTTGAGTTAAAACCTGTAATTTGTTTTTAAGTTTTAGTTTTTTTAAAAGAGAATAAGATGAGTCTGCGATTGAGATTTGTTTTCTCTGTCTTATTTGTCATTACTTTTTGTGGAAATGTTTTTGCACAAACTCCCAAAGTTCTTTTGATTAAGGATTTGGAGCCGGGGACAGAGGCTGTTGGCTTTTCAGTTTTCAGAGGTTTCGAGCCGGAACCATTTCAGGTTTTATTGGGAAACATTGTTGATAATTTTGGCAATAGTTTAATATTGGCCAAGATTTCAGGTGGTCCGTTAGAAACAAAGTTGGAAAATATTGGAGCAGTTTCCGGAATGAGCGGTAGTCCTATTTATGTCAATTGTGACAATCCTGTTGACCCGGATAATTGTGCAAAAACCGGAACACTTGTTGGCGCTTTGAGTTATGGCCCTGGGTCATTTATTGTCGGTGGGCCAAATGTTTTGATTACCCCTGCTGAATATATGCTCGGTGCGAGATTGGGTGGTTATGTTGCTACGAAAAATTTTTCCAACAGAATGCCAAGTAAAATTAGTGTGGGCGGTATGGATTTTTTTGACTTGATGCTTTTTCCAAAATTAGATACTTTGACATCTCAAAGTGTCTTACCGGGTAAATGTAAAATTTCATCTGTTGGTGAAATTAAACCCGGTTCAATGGTTACAGTTCTTCTTGCAAGGGGCGGGATTTCTTTTGGTGCTTCTGGCACAGTAACATGGAGGGATGGTAATAAAATTTATATTTTTGGACATCCATTTTTGGGAACAGGAATTGTGGAGTATCCTTTTGTCCACATAGCCGTAGCCGATGTTATTCAAACACCCGTTAATGCGCACAAGATGGCAGGTTGTCGTTTGGATACCGAGGGGGCAATCAAGGTTGATGGGGCTTTTGAGTTGGCTGGTGTTATCGGTGAAGTTGCCCCGATGCTTTCGCTGAGAGTGGAGTTTCATTTGGACAAAGAAGGAACTTTTTTGGAAGAAGAAGTTGCTTTAAGTCCAATGAGAAGAAGAATTATTTCAGATATACCTGAAATGTGGTCAAAGCAGGTATTAGGCGATTTGAGTTCCGTATCCATTTCTTACCAGGTAAGGGTCAGCATTCGAGATGAACCGGAAATTTTTTTAAGAAATGTTATACCAGTTGGGTTTGGCGGTAATTCAAAAAATGAACGGAGTCCATTTGAAGAGTTATTCCTAAAAGTGGATTCTATTCTTGAGCGTATTGATAAAAGTAAGCCAAATTACGTGGTGGAGAGTATAAAGATCCACGTAGATTTTATTAGCAATTTAAAAATTTGGAGAGAAAATATTTCGTTTTTATCTCAAGAAAATGCAATTCCAGGAGAAACCGTTTATGCCAATGTCGTTTTAAGAGAAGTCTCTTCCGGATCTATTAGGAAGATGAGTATTCCAGTTAAGGTGCCCGATGATTTTATGGAAAGAACCGAATCCGGTTCGGCATCCAAAATTACCCTTTTATTTCAAAGCGGGAACAATTTTATTGATCAGAGGGAATCTCGAGAGAAAGTGTCACCAAAAGGATTCGTTGAACAGATTAATGAAACAGATAGGCCGTCAAACATTTTGTATGTTCAGCAGATAATGCCCAGATCAAAAAAAGAACAAAAGACTGACGACATTAGTGCTAAGACTTCAGTTGGTACGGCGTGGAAATGGACTGAACTTGAAGAAAATGAATTGTTGCAATTTCCCCGAGAGATTAAAAAGGAAGTTTTTTTGAGACTTTCGCCTGTGCTGGATAATTTTGTGGACGTTGATTCGTCGCTTAGTTTGACAGTTGAGGAAAAGGATTCAGGAGTTAGTGATAAAAAAAATAAAAGAAAAAAGAAATGGTTTTTTCTTTTCCTGCATTAGTGCGTCAATCCCCAATGGGGGATTTTTGTTTTTCAGACTTGACTTTTTGTGCTTTTTGAATACAATAATAGCTAAATAACTAAAACACTAAATAATGACAAAAATTACACCACTTTCGGATCATGTTTTGATCGAACCGCTAAAAGAAGAGAAAAAAAGAGGAGGAATAATCTTGCCAGAAACAGTTGAAAAGGAAAGGCAAGAAAAGGGTAGAGTTGTGGCCGTTGGTCTTGGTAAAAAATTAGCCTCACCATCTGGTGAAGGAAAGAGGGTTCCTCTTGAAGTCAAAAAGGGCGATGTTGTTTTGTTTAGTAAATATGGACCAAATGAAATAAAAGTAGATGGCAAAGAATATTTAATAGCTAAAGAAGAAGACATTTTGGCAATTTTAAAGTAAAACTTAATGAGCATTGAACAATGAACATAAAAAATAATATGTTCGCTGTTCATTGATCATTGTTCACTGTTCACATGGCAAAACAAATTAAATACAAAGAAGAGGCCCGCGAGGCTCTTAAGCGAGGAGTAGATAAAGTCGCAAATGCGGTGAAGGTTACTCTTGGTCCTAAGGGGCGAAATGTTATTTTGGATAAAGGTTTTGGTTCACCAGTTATAACTAAAGATGGTGTTACGGTTGCCAAAGAGATTGAGTTGAAAGATAAATTTGAAAATATTGGTGCAGAGCTGATAAAAGAAGTTGCTTCTAAGACAAATGATATCGCTGGTGATGGAACAACTACCGCAACTATTTTGGCCCAAGCAATTTTGGCGGAGGGTTTTTCTGCGGTTAATTCCGGAGCTAATCCGATAGCATTAAAAAGAGGGATGGACAGTGCTTTAGAGTTGGTGGTTAAATCTTTAGAGAGTAGAAAGAAAAAAGTTACAAAAGAAAACATAAGAGAAGTTGCTTCAATATCGGCAAATGATGAAGAGATAGGGAAACTTATCGCGGATGTGTTTAATGAGGTCGGTAAAGACGGGGTTGTTACTGTTGAAGAATCTCAGTCAACTGAAATGTCAAAAGAAATAGTTGAGGGTATGCAGTTTGATAAGGGCTATGTATCGGCTTATATGGTTACTAATGCCGAAAGAATGGAATCAATCCATGACGATCCTTTTATATTGCTTACGGATAAAAAGATTTCGTCCATTCAGGAGATTGTCCCGTTACTGGAAAAATTATCCAAGAGTGGGAAAAGATCTTTGGTAATAGTCGCCGAAGATGTTGATGGGGATGCTTTGGCAACTCTTGTTGTCAATAAATTGAGGGGTAATTTTAGCAGTTTAGCCGTTAAGGTTCCTGGATTTGGAGACAGGAAAAAAGAAATGCTTCAGGATTTGGCAATTGTAACAGGGGGCCAAGTCATAACTGAAGAAAAAGGCATGAAACTTGAGCAAGTTGAATTGGATATGCTTGGAAGAGCAAGGAGGGTTGTGGCATCAAAAGATGCAACAACAATTGTTGGCGGAAAAGGAAAGTCAACAGATATAGAAAAAAGAGTTGCTCAACTTAAAAATGAAATTTCTAAAACTACATCAGAGTTTGATAAGGACAAACTTCAGGAAAGATTGGCCAAATTGTCCGGCGGGGTTGCGGTTATAAAAGTTGGAGCTCAAACAGAGACCGAACTTAAAGAAAAGAAGTTCAGAATTGATGATGCTGTTTCTGCAACGAGGGCAGCTTTAGAAGGGGGTATCGTGGCCGGCGGAGGAATTGCCTTGTTTGATGTTCTTAGAGATTTTAATAAAAAAGCAACTGAACCGACTAAGCCTTCGTCCCGAGCTCAGGCCGAGGGGAAAAAAAGTGATAATAAAGAAGACTTATTGAATACTGTAGTCGTGATGGACGATTTTTCCAAGGGCGTAGCTATTGTTAAAAGCATCCTTGCTCTCCCGGCCAGATCAATTGCTGAAAATTCAGGCGAGAATCCGGATAGAATTGTTCGTGAAATTTTGAAAAAAGAACTTGGTTGGGGCTATAATGCTTCAAGTGGAGAATATGGCGATATGTTTGAAATGGGAATCATTGATCCCTTAAAGGTGGTTAAGACGGCTTTGAATAACGCTGTTTCTGTTGCTTCAACTATTCTAACAACCGAAGCAGTCGTTACAGATATCCCAGAAGAAAATCCTTCGACAGGCTCAGGACGAGGTGGAATGCCTCCTATGGGCGGGATGGGAGACTATTAATCTCAAAAAAGAGCTCCGCAAGACGGGGTTCTTTTTTATTGATTTGACATTGAATAATTGGTTTATTATTATTTCGTCAGATACTTTAAAAATGGAGTTTAATGATGAGAAATCAGATGAAAGTCGTCTTGTTTACTATTTTGCTCGGAGTGCTTCTTGTTGCATGTAGCAATCCAACGGCGCCGACCAGTATTGGTCCTGATTCTCAGGGCGTAAATCGGCAGACCGGTACCAGTGCTTCATCTTCAGATAGTAAGCCAGCTGCGAAACAGGTAAAGCCTTTGGATGTACCGCCACCGCCTGATTTTAAGTGTGGCAATCCCACAGATCTTCTTTCTGATGATTCAGCTCTTCAGGCCTGCCTTGATGCCGGAGGTGAAATTAAATTACATCCCGGAAGTCCCGGTTACGTAGTTAATGGTTTAAACGGAAATTTTGGACAAGGTTTGATTTTGAATCGTTCGGGTACTGTTTTGACTTCCTCAGCGCCCCCTTTAAGAGCTACGATTATTGCGGGCAGAGATTTGTTTAGTCATATTTTAGCGACCCAACCTTTTGTTGGGGCAAATAATTTTTCAATCTCGTTCATTTCTTTTAATGGAATGGTTGATGAAGTTCGTTCTGATGGGGCTTATCGTAGGGCCAGAGATACTTGTTTTGATCCCGGGGGTAATTTTGGCAATTTGTTTTTGGAAGGTAATGATTTTAAATTCTTTAACAATGAATCTACGCATGCAATGTGCGGTTCCGGTTTAGGTATTCTTGGTTCAAGGTTTAAGATTGAGAATAATTACATTGCTCATAACGGTCGTGACAGATTTACTAAGAATTTCGGTGGTGTGCCTTGGTCTGATGGAATGACAGTTTTGTCTTGTGAGGGAGGGTATATTGCCAGAAATGTGATTGTAGATAACACAGATATTGATCTTGTTGTTGGTGGTGGTAGAAATTGTGTCGTAGAGTTAAACAAAATTGCTCATTATGGCAAGTATGCCTTTGCGGGTTTGAATGTTGGAAATTTTAATGACAGAGGCAATCATGTTGGCTCTGAATTTAGAGAAAACATCGTCTATTCGGCGACCAGAAACAGACTTTCCATTGGAATTCTTGTTGGAAGCCATCCTTGGACTTCAAAGGTTGATGTTCGTTATGCCGGTAAGGTTTATAATAATATAGTCCATGGTAGTGTTATAAATCTTGTTGTTGATGGCGTTTATGGTGGAGAGGTTGTTAGTAATAAAGTATTTGATAATAATGGCGATCAGGGTTTGGGTGATTGTGGTGATTCTCTTAATTATGCTGTTCACCCACCGCATGTGTCTAATACCACACTTCAATCTGGTTGGATTTCTTATCAATATGACGGTGATATAGCTTGTGGATTCAATAGCGTAAGAAATTTACCTCGTTTGATTAGATAAGTATTTTAATTTAATGCCGACCCTTGGTCGGCTTTTATTTAAATCATCACGATGTTATAATTTTGCGGTTGGGAAGGGTCGCATAGTGGTCTAGTGCACCGCCTTGGAAAGGCGGCAGACTCGAAAGGGTCTCGTGGGTTCAAATCCCACCCCTTCCGCCATGGTCCGCAAGGACAGCCAGTGGCTGTCCGAGTGGAACACCATTGCGATGAAGTGGGTTGGATTTGAAAGCCGGAGCGCTGGCGCGAGGCGGGGTCGCGGAATCTGCCAGAAGGCAGATATCGGTGACCAAATCCCACCCCTTCCGCCAAAATTGAAAATCGGAATCAGAAGCCGAAAGACTGATTAATTAAATGGATCAATCAAAACTTCAAAGTAAATATTTTTTGTATATCGCCATTTTATTTGTGGCGGTTTTGATGATTTCAAACACTGTCGCTGTTAAATTATTTCAATTGGGACCATTCTTTTTTGCGGGGGCGATAATGATTTTTCCGATTAGTTATGTTTTTGGAGATATTTTGACCGAAGTTTATGGATATAGAGCATCGCGTAGAATTATTTGGGCAGGGTTTATTTCAGTAATGGCTATGTCCATTGTGTATTATCTTGTTCAACTTCTCCCTCCGGCGCCATTTTGGCCAGATCAGAAAGCCTATGAATCAATTCTGGGCATGGTCCCGAGAATTGTTTTGGGTTCAATTGTCGGATATTTTGTTGGAGAATTTTCCAACTCTTATATCTTGTCCAAATTAAAGATAAAAACAAACGGTAGACATCTTTGGGTCAGAACCATTTCTTCGACAATTGTCGGCGAGGCTTTGGATACAACTCTTTTTGTCACCATTGCTTTTGGCGGGTTAATTCCATGGAATAATTTATTTTCGATTATGATTTCAGGGTATGTTGCCAAGGTTTTGATAGAAGTTTTACTTACCCCAGTGACTTATGCTGTTGTTAAAAAATTGAAACAGCTTGAGGGTATTGATGTTTATGATCGTGGGGTTAATTACAATCCATTCTCGGTATAGGTTATTTTAATCACAAAAATAAACAATGTTTAATTATTGGGGAATACTATTTGCCTTCATAGCTTTAATAAGTTGGGGTTTTGGAGATTTTTTTATACAAAAGAGCACTAGGGTAGTTGGAAGTTGGAAATCTTTATTTTTTATAGGAATAGTTGGTTTGGTCGGATTATTTCCGTTTGTAAAACAAGATCTAATGTTTTTGGATGGCGGGGATTTTTTGTTACTTGGTTTGTTGGGTTTGGTTGTGGTTTTCGCGGCACTTTTTGATTTTGAAGCCTTAAGGCGTGGTAAAATATCCATAGTGGAGCCGGTGATAGGTTTAGAACTGCCTATCACTGTTGGATTGAGTGTTGTTTTGGCCAATGAATCATTGAGCATTTTACAGTTTCTTTTGATCGGCGTGGTATTTTTGGGAATAGTATTGGCCGTTATTGAACATAAAGGTCATGTAAAATATAATAAAATAATTTTTGAAAGGGGTGTGATTTTGGCTGGTGTCGGTTCAATGGGCATGGCTTTAACAAATTTCTTGGTTGGTGTTTCAAGCCAAGATATTTCACCAATTGTAACAATTTGGTTTTCCCACTCTCTTCTTGCCATTATCTGCGGAGGCTTCATTTTTTTAAAGGGAGAATTTGGAAGTATTGTTTCGGGTTTTAAAGCTAATCCTAGAATTATTATTGGACAAAGCGTTTTAGATAATGTTGCTTGGTTGTCTTTTGCTGTTTCAACAACATACATTCCAATTGCCATTGCGACTACAATAAGCGAAAGTTACATAGCCTTAGCCGTTTTGCTGGGATTGTTTGTTGGACACGAAAGACTAAAAACACATCAAGTTGCGGGTGTATTTATTGCCATGACCGGCGTTGTAATTCTTTCTTATTTTTCTTCATAATTTTTTCAAACAAAAAAGGGATAATAAATATCCCTTAGAAACTCAATGTCCCTCTTAAACCGATTGGGACAGTAAAAAATGAATGGGGGCGGGGATTGTAAAGATAATTTTTGCTTATCTTTACAAAGATACCTCCACCAATCGGACCAAAATTGATGCCTCCGCCAAATTCTACAAAATAACGATGGCCTTTTCCTCGCAATTCCCTTATCTCTCCGTAGCCACCCATTAGAAAAGAATGGGCGCCCAAACCTAATCCTTTTGGCCTGTCACCGTCCATAATTCCGATGGAAACATCTCGAGACGAGGCGTTGGAAAGTATATAATGTTCAACACCTTCAGGAGAGTTTATATCAAAACTGATTACCGGCAATGTTTCATAACTGCCTCTAACCGCTAAACTAATATGATTTCCGGCACCAAGTGGGTAAACCGTAATACTATAGCCTTTATTTCGTTTGGGAAATCTGATATTGGTAATTGTTACCAATCCGTCTTTTGAACGATATCTTTCGGGAATAGGTTCGTATACATTAAATAGTTTTATTCCCGCCAGTTCTTCTAACGGCATACTTTTGAAATGTAATGGATACGTGTCCATGCGGTCAATTGAGAAGGTTACAAATATTTTTTTTGGCTTTTCGTTTTTTGCTAATGACTGGGCATGGACATTGGTCCTAGAGATCAAAGAAATTACAAGAACAAAAAACAAAACGATTGATTTAAATTTCATTGGTAACCTTGTTTTGATTTGGCCCCGGTGTAAATTGTGCCGGATATTCTTTCTTGAACCATCGGGCCCATTTTTTGGCGCGAATACCTCTTTGGTTGGCTTTACCCGCCTTATTGAACCACAGCGATACAAAGCCTGACCAAATAACTTTTTTGCCAGTTTTTCTGTCAAAAATAGTAAGATGGTCGCCGTCTTTAAGTGTCCAAAGCCCCTTGAAATCAAATCTCCCATGAGGCCAGTCAAGACTAGGTGGGAAAATATATTTTGAGTCCCAAAAAGACCAATAAATTGACTCCAGTCCTTGTTCAAAAAACATATGACATATGCCGTTTAATACGACGGGGTCTTTCATTTTTAACATCCTTTTTAATGAGCTACCGCACCATAATAACAAAAAATTAAAAATATGGAAGACTTGATTGACAAGTCATAAAATTACGATATACTTTGTAAAAGTTTCTTTACAAAAGGATTGGTCATGAAAAAAGTCTTCGTGTTTGATTTGGACGATACTCTCATGGTGGGCACGGATATCTTTCCGGAAGTTTTTGATGTCCTTGATTTTTTATATAACCAAGGAGATGTCCCGATGCTTCTTTCCAAGGGGGATAAGGTTGTTCAGGATAGGAAATTTTCTGCAATTGATGCTGGTAATAATTTTTTCAGGTCGCGGGTTGTTGATCAAAAAACACCTGAAGTTTTTGAAAAACTTGTTGGTGGATTTATGACTTATCATCCTTGGTATAGTGTTGGTAATGATTATATTTCAGACATTGCTCCGGCATTAGAAGTAGGTTTCAAGGGGATTTGGATTCCCAATGAGACTTGGGAGAATCAAGATGATACTGACAAGATCCGTTCATCTGTGGATTGGTCGCGGTGTATTGAGATGAAGAGCCTTATGGAACTCAAGGAAAGGTATCGTGAACTATGAAAATAGTAAAACGAGAAATACAGGCCTTAATAACGGGATATAAAGATTTAACTTTGGAGGATATAATTCTTTTTGGCATGGCTCAAAAGGTTCGCCAGAATGCCCAGGCACCGTATTCACATTTTCTTGTTGGTTCAGCCGTGATGAGTGTTTCGGGCAAGATATATGTAGGATGTAATGTTGAACGGGCAAGTTGGACTCAGACGACGCATGCCGAACAAAATGCTATTGACAATATGGTTGCCAATGAGGGGGCCACAAAAATTAAAAGAATAGCAATTATTGGCGGTGCAGATTGTGTAAATACAACTTTTCCTCCGAAAGAAATCTTGAAGCAAGATATTTCGTTTAGTGACATACCCGTTCCATGTGGACATTGTCTTCAAATTATTTGGGAAAATTGCCATGAAGATAAAACCATTGAGTTATTGAGTTTGTGCGGTAACGGTCAGATTGCAAGAATTATGATAGACAGTGCTTTTCCTTTGAAATTTGGACCGAAAAATTTGGGAGTTAGTTATTAGCTTTGGCGAGATTAATCTCGTCTTTTTTATTTTACAAATACCTTTTTTTGTATTATGGTAATACGGTGTTTTTTAAAAATCGGAGATTGTATATGTGTGGGGTTGTAGGAGCAATTAATGTTCCGAATGCTTTTAATGCCATAATTTCAATGATGGATGCTCTTCAGTATCGCGGAGAAAATGGTTCCGGCATAGCACTTGGCACATATGACGGTGGGTTTTTGTGGGAACGGACAGAGTTTACTGTTCCTGATTTAATTCGGAAAAACAGTCATCATGAATTCTCAAACAATAGCCACGGATTTTTTTCCGGAGTGGGACACAATAGATATGGCACAGCGGGCGACAAGAGATCTCTTGATAATACCCAACCATTATTTGCCAACATGTCTTGGGGTAAGATTTTTTTATCACATAATGGCGACTCTCCGTATATGGAAGAAGACAGACAAGATTTGATAAAGAGAGGTTTTGTTTTTCACACAACTTCTGATTCGGAATTAATTTTACATCAAATTGCTATTGCTGGTGGAAACAATTCAATTTTGGCCATCAAGAAAGGTCTTCAGGCGTATAGAGGAACTTATGCTTTGGCCATGCTCATTCAGGATAAAGATGGAATAAAACTTGTTGTTGCTCGTGATCCTTCGGGAAACCGTCCGCTTGCACTGGGTAGATTTGGCGGTGGATTTGTTGTGGCTTCTGAAAATTCAGCCTTTGAGGTGGTTAACGCTTCTTATATAAGAGATGTTCTGCCGGGGGAACTGATTGTGATTTCACAGGACAAATTGACTTCAACGATGATAGAGATTGACAAGTTGTCTCCTAAATTGCCATTGGCTAGTTGTGTTTATGAAAATATTTACTTCAGTCTTCCATCTTCAGTAACGTTTGGTATTTCGGTCAATGAATTTAGAAAGGAACTTGGTCGCAGGCTTGCCGGTCATTTTGGTCATCTTGTTGGTCCGGGAGACGTCATCACAAATGTTCCAGACTCCTCAAATGCTTTTGCTGAAGGTTTTTGTCAGGCAATTCATCGTGAGCTTACTTCTATAATGTTGAGACGACATTCAACTAGAAGTTTTACTCAAGAAAGTCAGGCGGTAATAGAGGGCACACTTAGACGAAAGTTTAGTTTTCTTCGTTCAGTGATTGAAGAAATCTTATTCAGAAATCCGGATACTAAGTTTTGGATAATTGAGGATTCAATCGTCCGTGGAAATACATCTAGAAAGATTACTCGCGTTTTAAGATCATTTGGAGTTCGATTTGTGGGGATTCTTTCCGGGGCGCCACCCCTAATTGGTCCTTGCAAAAAGGGCATTGATATGGAAAGTAAGGAGGGTAAATTGATTGCCGCTAGGCATATTCTTCGCAATTCTGATCCAGATGCGCGGGCTGTTGCGGCAGAAGTGGAAGCTAATTTTGTTGGTTATCAACCGCTTAATGATGTTTATGACGCAGTTTCTGTCTTTGGAAAAAATCCAAACAATTTCTGCTTTGGTTGTTTTCAAAATAAAGAACCTATTTGGGGAAAGTGGTAGGCCGACTGTTTTTATCAAGTCCTCTTTTGAGGGCTTTTATTGTATTCAATTTTGTGATAGTCTTGTCAAATCGTGGAAGATAATGTCTCCAAAATTAAGGACAGACTTGATGTTGTTGATGTCATCTCTGGATATTTGAAATTACAGAAAGCGGGTATTAATTTTAAGGCCCGATGCCCTTTTCATAATGAAAAGACGCCATCCTTTGTTATTTCCCCGGAGCGCCAAGTTTGGCATTGTTTTGGATGTTCAAAGGGCGGTGATATATTTAGTTTCATACAAGACATTGAAGGCGTGGAATTTCCAGAAGCGTTGAGAATTCTTGCCGGTAAGGCTGGAATAGAATTGGACCATTCTTTTGGGAGAGGAGCTGTTTCTGTCGGAAAAGATGATAAAATAAGATTGTTTCAGGTTTGTGAATCGGCGACAAGGTTTTTTGAAAAACAATTTCAATCAAATGTCGGAAAACTGGCTTTGGCATATCTTAAAGACAGGGGAGTTAAAGAAGAGACAATTAAGGAGTTTCGTTTGGGATTTGCTCCGAACGACTGGAACGCTTTGGGTGGTTTTTTGAAAAATTGTGGTTACCTTGAAAGCGAGATTGTTGAATCTGGTTTGGCAATCAAGAGAAACGATGGTTCCGGTATTTATGATCGTTTCCGTTCTAGAATTACTTTTCCAATTTTTGATTTGAATGGGCAGGTGGTGGGTTTTACCGGAAGAATTTTTTCTTCCGAATCGGCTCCCGTATCTGCCGGAGAGATTGATCAAGCTAAATATATTAATACTCCCCAAACAAGAATTTATGATAAGAGTAAAATTCTTTACGGCTTGAATAAGGCCAAACTTGAGATCAAACAGGCGGATTTGTGTGTATTGGTTGAAGGCAACATGGACGCATTGATGTCGTATCAGGCGGGAGTAAAAAACGTTGTTGCTTCTTCTGGAACAGCTTTAACGCCAAATCATTTATCGCTACTACATAGATATACGACCAATCTCGGTTTTTGTTTTGATACTGATCAGGCGGGGGATAGGGCCACAAGAAGAGGGATTGGATTGGCTCTTAGTCAAAATTTTAATATTAAGGTTGTTGAAATAAATGATAAGGAATGTAAAGATCCCGCTGATCTTGTTAGAAAGAACTCAGAAAGTTGGTCCAGTGCTGTTAATCAAGCAAAACCAGTTATTGAGTTTTATTTTAATAAGGCCAAGAGCGGATTTGATTTTAATTCCGTCGATAGTAAAAAATCCGTGATTTCCGTTTTGGCACCATTTTTAAAAAGATTAACCAGTAACGTTGAAAGATCGCATTGGATGACGAAGTTAGCATTTTTTTTAAGAACGAAGGAGGAAGCGATTGAGGCAGACATTGAATTGGCCAAAGATGATCTGGATGTTTATGATCGTGAACCGGTTTTGGTCGAGGCGTCTAATAAAGACAATTTAGTTTTAAAAACCGAAGATAGGCTTAGCGAGACGCTATTGTCGTTGGTAATGAAAGACCCTATACTTTTTAAGGATGACCTTAAAAAAATAAATCCTGAATTGTTGGATTCTGATACGGCTGAGGCTGTTAGAAATTTAATCGCAGTCAATTCAGAGAATATATCAGACCTGCTGAAGGATTTTAGAGAAAAAACCCAAAGTTATAAGTTGGAGTTTGCGTATTTGAAGTCTCAAGAATTCTGGAAAGATTCTAAGGATCAAGAATTAAAACTCGAATTTAGTCGTTTGATAAATAAGATTGAAGAACGTCACCTTAGAAATAAACTTGAAAAAATATCCCTTGAAATTAATGCCGGAGATAATGAGAAAAATAAAATGATTTTAGCGATGGAGGCCAATAAAATTTTAAATAGACTCGGAGAAATTCAAAAGTCAAATATTTAACTACATATGAAGAAAAAGATAAAACCAAAAAAAATAAAAAAGCCCGTCAAGAAATCAATTAGCAAGAAGATCAAAAAATCTGTTAAAAAGAAAAATAAAAAATCTTCAACCGGACGTGTTAAGAATCAAATGAGTAAAAAGAGTCCGATTTCAGAAAGCGGGGTTTTGGCTTTGGTTGAAAAGGGCAAGTCAAGAGGATTTGTGACTCAGGCCGAGGTTTTAAATGCTTTTCCGAGCATAGAGAAAGACATTAAGGGCCTTGAGGCGCTATATGAAAGATTGGAGTCTTCAAATATAAATATCATTGAATCGGGGAGAGTTTTTGAAGAAGAGAAGGTTAAGGAATATGATGAGAAAAAGAAAATAGAAACAGAGTTTGGTGATGTTGCTTCTGACTCCGTTCAGATGTATTTGAAAGAAATTGGCCGATATCCTCTTTTGACCGGCGATGAAGAAGTTGATCTTGCTAAGAAAATTGAAAAGAATGATGAGTCGGCCAGACACAAACTTGCCGTCTCAAATCTTAGGCTGGTTGTATCTATTGCCAAAAAATATGTCGGTCGTTCGGCAAATTTAACATTACTTGATTTGATACAGGAAGGGAATATCGGATTATTTAAGGCGGTTGAAAAATTTGATTATAAAAAAGGATATAAATTTTCTACGTATGCGACTTGGTGGATAAGACAGGCTATTACTCGTGCTTTGGCGGATCAAGGCAGAACTATTCGTATTCCTGTTCATATGGTTGAGACTATCAATAAATATCAGCAGGTTGTTAGACGCCTGGTCCAGGATTTGGGACGTGATCCGATGCCCGAAGAAATAGCATCAGAAATGGGAATGGAGGTAGACAAGGTCAGGCATATACAAAAAATTTCACAAGAAACAATTTCTCTTGAAGCGCCTGTGGGCGATGATGACGAAGACAGTTCGTTGGAGAGTTTTATCCCTGATGATGATTCAGTGTCACCGTCAATGTCAGCTGCTCGAAAAATTCTTAAGACCTATATTGATGAAATAATTGCTGATCTTACACCTAGGGAACAAAAAATTCTGGATATGCGTTTTGGGCTTGCTGATGGTGTCACACACACACTTGAGGAGGTAGGTAAGGTGTTTGCTGTTACTAGGGAAAGAATTAGGCAAATTGAAGCAAAAGCATTGGATAAAATTCGTCAGCATCATAAACTTGGGAAACTTAAGGGATACGAGTAACCCATATAAAAACGACCCAACTGGTCGTTTTTATATGAACCAATTGAAAAGAGGTGTGTTTTTTGCTACTCTCTTTGTAATTGTTCTTTGATGAGGAATAAAAATGTTTCCAGTAGATTTGGTCTGCATTAGACATGCTCAATCTGAAGAGAATCTTGCCACCAAGAAGTTTAAGAAAGGTGATGAAAGTTTTTTTAGTCCCGAATTCAGAAATAGGCATAGCCGGACTTTTCGCCTTACTGATCTTGGCATTGAACAAGCCAAATGTACCGGACAATGGATCAAAACAAATGTTCCGATGCCGTTTGATGGTTTTTTTGTTTCCGATTTTATCCGCGCAAAAGAAACAGCTGTTTATTTGAATTTGCCACAAGCTCGGTGGGTGATTAAATATGAGTTAAGGGAGCGGGATCAGGCATTTGTTGATGATTATCAGAATGCTGAACAGGTGAGTCTCCTTGGAGGATTTAAAAAACATAAATACGGAAAGGATCTGTTTTATTCCTATCCACCCGGTGGCGGAGAATCTATAGCCTCTTTGTGCCAGAGAATAAAAACCGGCCCTCTTCATGATTTGGAAATAAACAACGACAACAACAGAAGTGTCGTGGTTGTCTGTCACGGTCGCGTAATGAGAGCTTTGCAATTAGGTCTTGAATCTTTGAGTAGAGATGATTTTGTGAGATTGGATAAGTCTAAGAATCCAGCCGAGAGGCTTCTTAATTGTCAGATACATTGGTATACACGCAGAGATCCTGAAACATTTTCTGAACACCCGCATTTTGTTGCTGTCCGTTCAGTCTGTGTCCATGGACTAAAAGGTGATTATGGTTGGCGAAGGATTAAGCGTCCAACATTTTCAAATGAAGAACTCATGGAAGAGGTCAGAAGATACCCATGTTATCTTCCCGAATAAATCCCAATTTTAGGGATTTTTATTTTGCATATACATAAAACAACCCCGCCGGTTGGCGGGATTGTTTTATGTATAGTAGTAACGAGTCTATTAAGCTCGTTGTACATTTTTGGCGGCTGGTCCTTTTGCTCCGTCTACTACATCGAAAGAAACGACATCGCCTTCTTTCAATTCTTCAAAAGTAACACCGTTCAAGTCGTCTTTGTGGAAAAACAAATCTTTTGATTCACCTTCTCTAGCGATGAATCCAAAAGCTCTGTCTTCTATTTTTTTCTTGATTGTTCCTGTCATCTTTGTTTTTATAACTTTTATATTTAACTTAAGAAACTCGACCTCTGTCTCTTCTCTACTTACTACCCATTATACACTGATTTTTAGATAATGCAATCTTAGTCCTTCGGCACCCTTATCAAGTCATTAATTTTGTGGTAAAATATTGGGTCAGATAATTAATCCATTTTATCAGTTTAGCGGAGCGGATTTTAGCCAAATCCGAGACGCGAGTCAGCAGATGTAGATGATTCTACTTCAAGGACGAGCAACGAAGGATTTGGTCTAAAATCAGCCCGCCCTAAAAGGGAAGCTAAATAACAAGACCGATTCCATTGTCTCTCCTCCTCGACATAGAACAATCTATGTCTTCGTCGTCGTTCCGCAGACTCGGTCTGTTCTTTAGCTTCTAAAATGATAAAATGGGTTAAATATCTGATCTATTATGATAGTAGATGACCTTACAATCAGGATTCAGGCTGGTAAGGGCGGAGACGGAATAATTGCTTTTAATAAAAACAAAGGCTCACAAGGCCCGACTGGTGGCCGGGGTGGAAATGGTGGCAATGTTTTTTTTGTTGGAATTTCCGATCTCAGCGCATTGAACTCCCTTCGTAATCAGAAGGTTTTTAAGGCTGAAGATGGTAAAAAGGGAAGACATCAACTTAATGATGGCACAAACGGAGAAGATATTTTTATAAACGTTCCAGTTGGAACTGTAATTCATAATCTCACTACGGGGGTGGATCACGAGATTGTAAAAGTGGAGGAGCGGATTTTATTGGCAAAAGGCGGACATGGCGGGAAGGGAAATTTTCTTTTTAGGGGTCCTCACAGCACTAGTCCCAAAAGATTTCAAGAAGGTTTGCCCGGAGAGCAGTTTAATATCCGTCTTGAATTGAAGATGGTTGCCGACGTTGGATTAATCGGACTTCCGAATGTTGGAAAATCAAGCCTTTTGAATGAATTAACTAAGGCAAAAAGTAAGGTTGCTAATTATCATTTTACAACGCTTGAGCCACACCTCGGTTCTTTTTACGGACTGATTCTGGCGGACATTCCCGGTCTTATTGAGGGCGCATCCGGTGGTCGGGGATTGGGAATTAAATTTCTTCGCCACATTGAACGAACCCGCGTTTTATTTCATATCGTTTCAGCTGAATCAGAAGACGTTGTGAAAGATTACAAAACAATTAGAAAAGAGCTCGGCTCGTATAACCCGAGAGTAAAGCGAGCGGAGCAGTCGCCGTATGACGATAACAAGGCATTGTTGGACAAAGACGAGTATTTATTCTTGAGCAAAACTGACATGGTTGATTCAGCGACAATAAAAAAGCAATTAACCAAACTTAAGAAATTAAATAAGACAGCATCACCTCTTTCAATCCATGATTTGGACTCTATCACCTCTGTCCAAAAACTTCTAAACAAAATCTCCAAAGATAAATAGTATCACCCTTAACAGATCTCTAAATTTGAAATTATTAAGTATTTTTGATAACATTTTAGAGTTAGTTTTATATTCCACATGCTGGCAGGCATGACCGAGTCCTTTGTAAGTATTATTCCGCGGTAGCTCTCCGGCAGCTGCCGGAGGTAGAGCGACTATGTATGTAATTTATGCGATTTACAATTCAAAATATAGAAAACTCTATGTTGGACAAATTGGCAATTTAGACGATAGAATTAAGATGCACAACAAAGGCACGTTCAGTAAAAGTTACACTGCTCACTTTGATGGTGAATGGCGGTTGATTTATCAGGAAACAGTAGCTGATAGAAAAGCCGCTCTTCTTCGTGAAAAGCAGTTAAAAAGTCATCGAGGAAGAGAGTCCTTAAAACAATATATTCCGCGGTAGCTCAATGGTAGAGCGGCTCCCTGTCGAGTAAGGCAGCTTCCTAACGAAAGTTAGGAATGAACTTTTCGGGATAACGGTGAAGGCTAAATCGAAAGATATGCTAATACCGTGGGAACTCCAGTATTGCTGGAGAGCGCCGTAGAGACTAGATACCGAAATCCCGCCAGATGAAAGTCTCGGGAAAGATATAGTCCACGCCGTAACGAAAGTTATGGATTATGTGTAAGGAGATGGTTCCAGGTTCGAGTCCTGGCCGCGGAGCAAGGTTCTGACATCACCCCACAAGGGTGGTGTTTTGATTTGAAGTCAGAACCTGAAAGTGAGATAATTTAGATATATTGATTTAGCTAACTCAAGTAAATTTATATAAATATGAAACTTCTTCTTACCTCAAACGGACTGAAAAATCTGGAACTTGAGCAAGCATTTTTAGAGTTAATCGGCGATAGAAAAGGTCTCACAGTAGCTATTATTCCCACCGCAGGAGATCCTATTGAGTGGGTTCCAGAAACAGAGGGTAGTAAGAAATATATTGCAAAATTAGTTCCCGAAAAGAAAGAAAAAAATCTTGTCTGGTGGCATTCGATGCAAGAGGCGTGGAAGGAAAAAGAACATCGCGCAATTATTGTAGATTTAAAGGAAGATCCAGTAGAGGTAAAGAAAAAATTAGAAAGCGCTGACATCATCGATGTTACCGGCGGTGATGTGAATTATTTAGTTGCTTGGGCAAAAAAAGCAAACCTTGGCGCTTATCTTAAAGATCTCTTGGCAAAAGGCGTAATCTATCTCGGAGCCAGTGCGGGAAATGGGATCGCAACAGCTGACTTTGGACTAACTTGGTGGGATCCCGTCAAATGGGAAGACGAGGATCATGCTGGACTTGGGATTGTCGGTTTTGTTGTGGTTCCACATCAAAAAGAAAGTGATCCGGAGAAGACCGTCGAAGCGCTGACTGCGCGTAAAAGGTATATGCGGTCACATATGGATTATCCCTGGAAAGTATATCTCCTCCAGGACGGTCAAGCGATCAAAGTAGATGGAGACAAGATTGAGCATATTGGAGAAGGAATCAAAATATCTATTTAATGTGTCAAATAGGTTCTAATATTCTGCTTTTTATATTTAGAGACAATATAGGACTCGAACTTTTTATTAAAAAAGGTATACTTTTAGTATGAACCCTGCCACTAAAGAAGAAAATTCACAATTAGCTAAAAAGTTTGGTTGGCTTGATATACCCAAATCAATTTGGTACTTTTTGGATAAAGACAAGCCACGTTGGGTAACGTTTAATATTATATTATTTGTAATTTTCTTTTATGATCTCGTACCTCCTTTTATTGTCGGCAGGATAATTGACTTCTTTACCAAATATCATGCAGGTGATTCTTTACGCACGTTTTATGCTTATATAATTTTTCTAGGTGTTGCCCATATTATTGTTTCTCTTATTAGACTGGGGAGTAAGAATAAAATTTCAAAAATGGGTATTAATACCAGAACTCGTGCACGGATATTAGGCTTTGAGAATTTAATTAACCTACCTCTTCAATGGCACGCTCAAGAAAATACTGGAAATAAAATAGAACGAGTTTTTACAGGTAGCCAGGCACTTAGAGAGTGGTCGCATTTCACCAATAATGGATTATTTCCAATTGCTGTCTCTTTCATCGGTGTTTTAACCGTGTTTATCTTTTTAAGTCCAGTATTTTTTATTTTCTTGCTTGCCTACACAGCTTTATTTTTTACCACTGAATGGTATTTCAATAGAAAAATTGCAGCGCTTAATGATGAATATAATCGTTCTAATCAAAAAGCAACCGGAACTTACATGGAAAGTACGGGCAATCTTTTATCCATTAAAGCGATGGGTTCTGAAAAGCATCTTAACTTACGGGTTCAAAAGAGTGAAGAATCTGCCAAAAAACTTCAGCATACTATTTCTGATACGGGCATTCGTAAATGGTATACATTCCAAACTATTAATGGGATTTCTTTTACTCTATTTTTCTTCTTGTTGGGGCATCAGTTGATTGGCGGCTTCATCACAGTTGGTTCGATTCTGGTGTACTATACTTACTTTGGTAAACTTCGCGAGGCTGCTAGTGATGCTACTGACGCCGCGGTAAAAGTAATAGGACTTAAATCTGATTTGGCAAATATGATGCCTATATTTTGGGAGCAGTCTAATATAAAGACGGGGCATCAGAAATTTCCAAAGAAATGGGACAAAATCGAAATTATTAATGGTGACTTCGCTTATCCATCAGGCAAGAAAGCCCTGAATAGCATCAGCCTATCTTTAGCAAAGAATGAAAAGCTTGGAATAGCAGGGGCCTCTGGAAGTGGCAAATCAACTTTAGTAAAGATGTTGCTTGGGCTGTATGCTTTAGAAGCTGGCGAGTTTAGAATTGGTGATAGAAATTATTATGATATTGCCCACGATGATTTGATTAAAAACATAGCAGTTGTATTACAAGAAACTGAACTATTTAATCTGTCTCTTCTCGATAACATTACTGGTCTAAAAAGTGTAGATTCTGATTTAATCGAATTAGCCTTAGAAATATCTCAACTAAAAGATGTTCTAAAAAAGTTGCCGGATGGCTTAGATACATTAGTTGGTGAAAAAGGATACAAGCTTTCGGGTGGAGAGAGGCAAAGATTGGGTATTGCTAGAGCCATCTGTAAAAATGCTCCGATCTTACTCCTTGATGAAGCAACTTCGGCCCTAGACAGTAAGACCGAGAAGAAAATAATGGATAAATTAATGGCTAAATTCAGTAACGAGAAAACCCTTATCATTATTGCTCATCGCATTTCTACGTTCAAAGATACCGATAGAGTGGTTGTATTTGAAGACGGCTATATTCTTGAAGAAGGTTTATATGATGACTTAATTCAAGATTCCAAGTCTCATTTGGGACAACTCTATGCTCTACAGGGTGGAAGTAATTAAACCTGTGTCTAATAAAATGTATGGAAAATAAATATTTAAGTTTCTTAATGGGATCCAGTGGTATTCAAGATAGTGATCTTGAAGCTCTTAACATTGAAATTGTAGATAAAGATTCCGATAGTGACAGAAAATTAAAGATTCTGGCAGCAAGTCTGTCTGCTTATTTGTATTTAGTTCGATCAGGACTTAACCCAGGATTTTGGAACGAAGTAATAGGAGAAAAAGAAATAATATTTACCTTTAAATTCAAAGACGGAACTATTAAAGAATATATATTGTCACCAGAGAACGAGAGAGAAATAGATAAGTTATGCGCTGAATTCAATAGCGAACCGCCAGATAAAACAGCCAATGTTTATAAATACATATCTGACAATAAGTTTTATCATGATTTTATGGTGGAACATTATGCCGATATGATAAACAGACGACCATGGAAACCATTTTTATTGGAATTGTTGGTCCTTCTGGTTCTGGTAAAACAACTCTTTGTAAACAGCTCAAGCTATCCAACAAAAATCATGAACACATCAGATTAGATAACTATTTTAAGCATCCTCGGACGTTTCCGTTAAAGCACGGCTTCAAAAACTGGGAAAAACCCTCTAACATTAAATTCGATGTTTTGTTGAAGCACTTGAAAGCACTGCGAGACGGCAAGGAAGTTCACACTAAGTCGTTCCCAAAGAAGGCTGGGGCCAAGCCTGAACCAATAACATTAAAACCTAAACAGGTAGTCCTTATTGAAGGTTTTATGCTTTTTAAAGACAAGGAGGTGGTGCGAGATATACTGGATATTAAGATTTATCTGGAAATTCATCCCGAGTTGATGCTTCAACGTCGAGCTATCAGGTTTGGAGCAAGCCACATAACAGATTACGATACTAAAGTAGCCATCCCAGAATTTCTAAAGCATGGCGTAACCCAAAAGAAATATGCCGATTATGTGGTTAATGCCACACGGCCACAGTCCCAAGTTATTCAAGATGTGCAAACCATAATTTCCAAATCTATAAAATGAATATAGCCCTGAAACAATTAGCCGATTTTTTAGACGAAGCAAACAAGAGTAGCTATGCCAATAAAGATGCTCCTAAAGCATCTTCTTCTCGTTTGAAATCCGAAGATTACCATTTTGAAAAAGATGGTCTTATTTATCACGACACATACTTTGGCAGCCGTGACTTTATCGGAGAAGAAATAATATATAAAGACAATGAGCCGGTTTGGGGCATGAATTATTATGGCTATATTCTTTCAGAAACCACGAATGAAAAAGAACTTTATGCATTTTTAAGAAAAGCATTGATGCAAGAATATTCTGATATTATTCCTGTTCGCGGTCCAATGAGCTTCCAAGATGGAGATTGGGAATACGGTAATTCTGCTGACGGTGAATTAGGCCGCTTTACTGGCATAGAGGAAATATACCGAGCCAGTGTATTGGTTTATAGATGCAACTATCACGGCAGGTTTATAAAATAAATTATGGAGATAATAGAAACAACACCAATGGATACAAAACTTTTTAGAACTGAAGAGGAAAGAAGAGTAACGCTTACTCAAAACGAGCAAGAGAAAATTTTTGGGATTGACCCCTCATTCAAATCTGTTTCTGAAGCAGTTTATTTTGATAACTATGATTTACCTTGCCCTGTTCGTGTAACTATCGAAACGAAAGACGGCAAAATCAAAACAGTTGTTCTTAGAAAAAACCGACACGGTGATGTTAGAAAAGAAATACAGATAATGGGTGCTTTGAGGGAATATGGATTGCCAGTCCCCGAGGTTTTGGTTGAACCTTTTGAAACAGAAGATGATGAATATGCGGCAGTATACTCATTATTGCCAGGAGAAAATCTCCAAAAATTAAGTATGCGTTCTGACGAGGATTTAGCTAAAGCAAAAGAACTGCTTGTTCAAGCCGTTATTAAACTTATGGATGCCTCCGATTTCATTAGGGAGCACGAGGTATCCAAAATCTTGCCTGACGTTACGTTGGAAGACGAATTAAAATTACTTAATTCAGAAGATAGTCCGTGGCTCAAGGAGAAGGTATACCAAGATGCTATTCAAAAACTACAAAAAGTTATTCCTACCATTGATACGCCCCTGGTTCTTTCTAATGGTGATTATCAACCAGGCAATTTTCTGCAGGTAGATGGTAAGATAACTGGATTTCTTGATTTTGAGTCGCCATCATTCCAAGACCCGATGATGGGCTTTGTTAAATATCCGATATACGATTTACATCCGTTAGGCAGAACAGATATCGTGAAAGTGTTTTTAGATAAAAAGGGGTTCTCTGAAAAAGATTTTAACCTTCGTCTGGCATTAGGGTGTTTGAAGATTTTGAAGAAAGAGATACCGGTGACAGGTGGAGACGAAGAAACGCAGGAGTATAGACATCGGGTCTTAATGCTTTTGGATAAAGGCATTAACTCTTTTGAATAAATAGTAAGTAGCGGAGCAAGATGAAATCTGCTATAACTATATTGGAATAGCGAGAGTTGGTATTCTTTAGCTTTTAGTTAAAGACGGTATTGTGTAATAAGTCCGTCATCCGCCTTTGTGCGGTGGATTTGCCAAGTATGGCGAAGGGTGCGGTGAAAAGCAATTATTGGCTTATGGGTCTACCAAGAGCTGGGTCGAGTATCATGGGAGCATCTATGAGGACCCGGGAGCGAACAAAGGGCGAAGTAGACGACGAAATCCTACTTTCCTTCAAGTAACTCGCTACTCCCACAAAGAACTTCCAAGACGGGAGTTTTTTGTTTCTAAAGGATACAGAAGTGAGACAGTCTCAAATATCATTTTTTTGTCTCATTTGTCTCATTTACGGCGGTATCAGCGACCCTAAGGCATCCGTTTTAGACCCGCTTGAAAGCCCTTGAAATGCTTGCTAAAATGCAATCACGACTAACACGCGGAGCAGATTAGTGGAAACAACATCGCCACCCTCAAAAGGTGGCTTTGTTGTTGGATAAAAGAGGTTCTAATGAGGGTGTCAAAATGCCAATGACGGGGAATGGACATTTTTCTGTCAGATATTGAATTAAACTAGATTTTATTGAGGTTAAATAGGTTCTAATACTCTGCTTTTTATATTTAGAGACAATATAGGACTCGAACTTATTTGTGACCGTTACAATTCTTGTAATTTTTTAAAAATATTATATAATATGAATATATTGAAAACCAGGAGAAAGTCATGGCAATTCCAGAAAATTGGAAATTAATTTCTACCAATCTTCCATTTTCGAGACTCAAGGCATTTCTTGATGCCCTTGAACAAGAAAAAGTACAATATGTTCATGGAAGTATTTCTTTGTTTGTCCAGAGTGCGGGTTGCGAGTTTAATTTTGAGGGAGCAACATACGGTGTCAATGAATTTTCTGAAGAGATTACTTCTGTTAATCTACTATCGGCAAATCCAGCTTTCACACAGACCCTAATTAATGAGCTTGAGGCTGATCTTTCTGTGGTAGTTAAAGAAAGAAAATATGACGAGGCAAAAGCTATCAATGCCAAGATTGAAGACCTGAAGAATCTTTTGCTGATTTAATTCCGTTTTATCATCATTTGACCGAGAAATCGGTCTTTTTTATTTATATTCCTCTGTTTCAAGAAGTCCAGGGCAAGACGGTTCGGAACCTTTGGAGTCGGTTTACAAAACATCACAAGTGTGGTATTTTGTTTAGGCATCATTAGAATTCGGGAGGAAAATAGTGGGACATTCTTGGAGAGAGATGGATCCGGTTCGTGCGGATGAGCACGACAGAAGAATGAGCCGTATGTCAAAATTGCGCGACCAGTTAGAAAATGTTTCGCTCGGTGAGTTTATGGTAAGTGAGCTTGAGGCGGTGATGAGGCTTTTCGGTCTTGCTCAAAATAGCACAGGCGCTCTTATGCCTTGGGAAGAACACCTCAAACTTTTAGAGGAAAAAGTTGAGAAAATGAAGGATAAGGGCTAATGTAATGTATATGCCGTGGGTACGCCCACGGTTTTAATTTGCTTAATCTTAGGCTTGCCCTGAGTGTGGCTGAAGGGCTCTAACATCACCGGCCCTGAGGAGTTTTTGAAAAATAAAAAAAGTTATATAATTTAAGGTATATGAATATTTCAAGAAAAAAATTCATTGGCCTCTTTATTGTTTTCGGGCTTGCTTTTATGTTTATCACTACCTCACTTTTGGGATCAACGGGTCCCCGAGGTTTTCCTAAACCACCAGACACTTTTCTTGGAACAGCGTCACCAATAGCTTGGAAGAATTCCGTATCAACAATTATCTCACCTATCAAAATTATTTTGATAGGACCCTTGTTGCTTTCCAACAATTTTTTGCGAGATGATCCACCACCCCCATTTATTGGCATCTATCTCATTTTTTACTGGACGATCCTTGCCTCAATTATTCATTATCTTATCGGCAAAATTAAACGCTCTTAATTGATCAATGTGATGGTGTGATAAAATAAATCCGTTTTTTATTTTATTTTGGTCACTACTTCGGGTCGGATGGTTGTTTGTTTGATTTCAAATTTAGTTTGACCAAGTGTTTGGCCGTTACTTGTTTTTGTGGCTACTCGCCATTGACCCTCGCTCACATTGTTTTTATATGAATATCCTCGGTAACCTTGTTCTCTACCGCCGGATATTGAAAACGGAATACTACTTACCGTCACCCAGCGGTTATTGGTCTGGTCATATTTTGACCACTCATGGACAATTGTCGTTTTCAAGTTGGCAGGTGCGTAGACTAAACTAAAAGCATAGACAGTTTCTCCGGCAACCTGATTATATGTTGGATTATATGAACCATGAAGAAAGTTGTACCATTTAGCCGGCTCGTAACTGACGTAGTAATTGTTTGTTGAAAGCTCAATATTGTGTGCGATGATTATTTCTTTAAGTGCCAGTGGTAGTGGGGGAATGATATCGGCGAAATATAAGAAATTAAAAATTGCCAAGATAGACAAAATTAACCGGACGATATTGTTTTTATTGGTTTGAAATATTTCTGGGGTTATTTTCTTAAATAATAAAATTATTAATGATATTATTGCCAGTGCCATAAGGGTGCTAAGCAAAAATATTTCTGGGCCGATTTTATCAAGTAAGACCGGGACGGCGAAGGTTAGATATGATAGACAGGCGACAAAATAAACGCTTATCTGGAAAGCTAAACGCTGGTACCTATTTTTAAAGAACTCATTGCCTATCAAAAGGGCAATTAGCATCAAAACAAAAGGCCAGCTTGCTGCCAGAGAAGCATTACGTGAATACAACACCACGAAACCACTGAACAAGCTACCAAAAGCAAGTTGTAGCAAAACTGGTAGCCATGGAACTAATTTACGCATTCGGATGCCTTGAAAATGATTATCTGTTTCCAGATTAATTAATATCATGGCAATGCTTGCCAAAACGAAATAACTTAAGAGGATCAGATTATCAAGCCATAAATCAGTCCGTGTCAGGGTTAGGCTATCAATAATAAAACCAAAGGCTAACGTAATCGCTGAAACATATCTTTCGTGTTCCTCAAGCATGTGTCCAAGCACTCGGGGGTTGTATTTGTTGAGTATCATAAAACAGGATTTAATTTTACCTAGAAAGAATGAGGGCGATTTTGATGGTTGAGTCCATAATTTTTGCGGAATTATTCCAATCTGCCGCCGCCTTCCATAGAGTCTCAAATGAATACACCATGCCGTTTCCTTGTTCAGTACCAGGGTCATTTACGATAAAACCTTCCTCGTTGTAGCCTCGGACCACTATCATATGATAGGTTGGTCCTGATTCGACATATGTTGGATTTCCCAATAATCGTGCATTGATCGGTAAGAGGATAACATGATTTTTTAGCAATGCTTTTTTTAAATCAGTCTCAGTATAATTTTTAATTTGCCGGACCGTAATGCCAAATGCTCCCTCAGCCATTCGTGAGGTTGCATATGCACCCGTATCGTCGTTGTATCCAATATTTGCCTCTTCCCAAGCTCGGAGACGAGCGATGTATTCTTGAGCTCCTGCAATGGGTAGTCTATCTTCGGTATCTCCAGTCAAATATGCCTGAGCCATTGCAATACTTGCTTCTTCACAGTCTTCGTTACGATCCCATTTTCCAGTTGGGGCTTGGTCAGTAAAAGGCACGGGTAGGAGGAAAGATTTTGGTAGTGGCCAGTTGGTCGCTACGATTAGTGCCCCAAAACCGATGGCCAACATGAAGAGGTGTTTATGGTTTGAAAAAATATTTTGCATTGATTTTGTGAAATTATGTCGCGCAATCGTCCTTTAAGGCGTGACAGTGGTTATTGTGAGATCACAATCATGAGAGATTTATTCTCATCAATTGTACCCGTGGCGTGGTTCCAGTCGGCAGGGGCATTTTTTAGGGTGGAAAAGGAATATTTATAATCCTCTCCGTTTTTTGTTCCAGGATCGTTGGTGATGAGTTGTGTCGCGGTATAACCTTTGATGACAAGCATATGGTAGATCGGTCCGGGGGGTTTGTAGTAGGGATTTCCAATTTTACGTCCGTTTACCGGAATAATTACCAACTTTTTAGCATTCAATGCGTCTTTAATATCTTTTTCCGTAAAGTTGTTCACGATAGTTGCTTTGAGGTTGTAAAATGATTCTATCATTTCTGCTGTTTCTGCAGTGGTGGTGTCCAGTGAGTAACCAAAATTATTTTGCTCCCAGTTGGTTAAGGCGGTTAATTGGTTCTCTACCTCTGTCGCCGGAAGTTTTAATCTTGTATCGCTAGAAAAGTATGCCGCCACCATAATTGCACTGGCTTCTTCACATGCTTCATTGTGGAGTTGGTCCCAATTTCCGGTTGGGGCTTGGGGCGTGAATGGAACCGTGAGCAAAAGAGTCACCGGATTTGTGATAGAGGACTGGGTCGCAGAAGGCTTTGGTGAAAAAGTTACTTGGCTAGTGGAAGGCGAAGGTGTTTTGGTGTAGCCCGGAAGTTCAAAAGACGGTTTTGTTTTATACCAAATTACCCAGCCAAGAATAGCTACAGTGAAAAGCGAGATAATAATTATGGCTGTTTTTTTTCATCATAATAGGGTCAGTATAGTCCTAATTTTCAAATAACTATAGGCCATTGAGACAATGTCCGGATTAAGTTTATTTGCTCATTTTTGGAAATATTTTATCGGGTCCTGAAAATTGTCGGCTTTTGTTTTACCTCAATGTGTTGCAAGGGTATTGAAACATTACGCCAGGTTGACAAAGTATCACTTAGGTGATATTTTGTGGATATTCTTAAAAATATTGTAGTGAGGCTAACGTGGAGATTAAAAATAAGCCGATCCCAAGAGAACTTTCCGAGTTATTACAGAAATTTCTTCGTGAAGAAGATCGTGAAAAATGGCTTTCTTTTCCACATCCAGATTTAGGAAACAGGACACCACAACAGTGTGTCAACCAGGGCTGTGGTGATGCGGTAGTGACTCTAATTTCTAATGCTCTTTCAGGTATTCCATCTTAACCGTTCAGTGAACGGTTTTTGTTTAGATGATAATTCTTATGCCCATTTCATAAAACTCTAAGCAAGGAATAATAATTTCGTATTGCGAATATTTAAAAATATGGTATAATTATTTCATTGGTTATTGAAGAAGAGGGGTGATGGAGTGGGTGAATTGCAGTTCAAGGCGATAGTTGCAGGAGTGTTCTTTGGAATTTGGCCCCTCTTGATGAATAAGAGTGGTCTTTCGGGTAATGTTTCATCTGCCGTTTTCGGACTGGGTGTCTTGATGATTGTTGCTCCGTTTGCTTTCTATGAACTTCGGAATATCTCCGTGGAGGTTGTCTGAAGAATGGCGATTGGTGCATGTGTCTTTGGTGGTTTCGGACTTCTAGCTTTTAGTGGCATGTTATCAAAAGCGACCCCACAAACAGTCGGAGCCTTAATTGTGCTAATGACTGTGGTTCGGATATCAACTCCGGCGTTGTATCAAGTGATCCAAGACGGTGGCCTTACCACCAGCAAGATGATAGGTTTTGCTGCTGCGCTTCTTGCAGCATTTTTGTTGGTGTGAGTTTTTGGACCCTGACGAGGCTTTTGCCTCGTCGGGGTCTCGTTTGTTTTAACGGGATTGACAAAGACGTAAAAGGGATGTATTTTGATGTAAGTATCTTAAGCCTTTGAGTATGGAGTTTGATGGTGCCGGAGCAGGTTTCTTTTGTTCGACACGAGTCTGTTCTTGGTTCGGTATGTGCAATCTTTAGTGATCCTCAAGGTGGACCTGATTTCGTTGTAAATCGCGAAGAGTGTCAGAGGAGGTTAATTAATTTAAGGAGAAATAATTTTCCTTCTGAAGAGACTGAAAAGGCTTTGAAATACTGGCCTGAACAAGCCGACTAATTCTTCGACCCTATTTAGGGCAAGCTAGTCGGTTTTTTGTTTGTCGATCATGATAAAATTGACAAGAAGTATTTGTCGTGGTATTCTGTTGTTACTACTTTTTGTTTCGGGAGTTGATAGGTGAAACAATTTGATGTCATCTTGTCAGATAATTTTGACAGACCATCATTGCCGATAAACCATTCAGCGATGGTCATTTGGGAGAATCAACATGGCAATGATTGCATTGAAAATTTCAGGAAAAATACCCATCTTGAATTAATGACTGAGGTCTTTGGTTTTATAAAAAGACAGGGATTTATGGTGTTTTCCATGGATATCAGTCAGTTCTTCGTGGATCGAAGAATTGTCCTTCATTGTCGGACGCCTATGTTTTAGTGAATGTTATTTTACCCCCAGATAATGGCCCTGCCAATATCTGGGGCTTTTTGATTAATTGGTATTTTGTGATAGACTCAAGAATAATTATATTAATTAAGTAAATTATATTTTATGGGAAAAAGACGAACCGGAGTAGGTAAATTTAGGAAAACTCACTCTCGCAAAACTAAAAAAAGGTTGGAGGTCAAAAGACTGATGCTTCAGGCAAGAAAAAAGAGATAGTTGACATTCATACTAGTATCAGTTAGAATACCGCCTAGTATCTTTATAGAGGAAGAAAATAATGAGACTCAACAAAGTCCTTTCTTTTGTTTTTGTTGTGGCTTTATTTGTTGTAAGTTTTCCGGCATATGCCCAGAACGAACAGATGAACGACAGGAAGTTTGTTCATAATTTGGATGTTATGTGGCCTGGTCAACAGGATGGCAAGTTCAAGGTTTCTTTGGTCGGGTATCATTTTTATCCGTGGTGTTTTGGTAGATTGTGCGGGCCAGGCGTTGGTGTTTTGTGGAGCGTGAAACCAAATGTTGAAAATGGTTCAAGTTTGGAAATAGCCATGCCATTTGGTGCAAGAATGAATTCAAGGGATAACGATTCAAAATTTGATTTTTATTTGAATGTGGCCCCTACGGTAGGTAAGGGCGGACTAGGTGTCGGCGTTGGTCTATCACTAAGTCCAAGACCGAAGAGTTGATTTGTTAAGGTGACCTCGTAAGAGGTCTTTTTTTATAACAAAAAACCGACAAAGAGTCGGTAATTAAATTGGTTTTTCAATTTTTGCCAGATTCAAAAATGAAAATAATTTTAGAATTGCCCAGCCGGGATCAAATTCATTTGGCCGATGGGAAAGTTTTGGACTGCCGGGAGAGTAATGATGGTTATTATGGAGACCTTCACCCATTGTAATAAAGGCGATGAGTCTGTTGTTGAATGCTACAACCTCCGGATAGTTTTTATAACCCCTGTAGTGGCACCAACCGTTTATGAGATTGTTTAAAAAGAATACATACAACAATGCGTGAACGGCGGAGATGATTAGCCCTGTTTTAGTTCCAACAACTAAACAGATCAGACTTACTCCCAAAACCAATCCCCAAATTCCTGAACCCCAGACTTTTGAAATTATTTTTTCAAAACCGACAGGTTTTCGGTGTCTTGCATACCAAAGAACATTTGGATCTTTGGTTGCTCTCCAATAAAAAAAGGCATTGAAAAGTTGGACTTTCCAGAACCCTAAAATTAGGGGGCTATGGGGATCACCCTCAACATCAGCGTGGGCATGATGGCACAGATGCACGGCTTCCCATTCTTTTCTGTTGATTCCGGTTGTTAGCCATAAATCAAGCTGAAATAAAAATTCCAGAAACGGGTGAAATGATATTGCTCTGTGGGTAGTTCCACGATGAAGATACAATGTGGTCACGACAGATGCCATTTCAGCAATAATAAAGCCGATTAAAATGCAACTTACCCAGTAAGTCATAGCCGAGCCTTTAGATTAAAAGAACTTTGATAACTCTATCACATTATGGTTAAATTGAGGACATGAGTATCAATTATGAGGATTTTGAGAAGGTGGATATTAGGGTCGGTAAAATAATCCAAGTAGATGATTTTCCTGAAGCAAAGAAACCGGCTTTTAAATTAAAAATAGACTTTGGTCCAGAGATTGGAATTAAAGTCTCCAGCGTCCAAGCGATTGGAGCACACACAAGAGAGGGATTATTTGGAATGCTTGTTTGCTGTGTCGTTAATTTTCAAGCAAAACAAATCGGCCCGTTTTCGTCTGAAGTTTTAACGCTTGGTTTTAGAAATTCTAAAGGTTCAGGTTGGGTATTAATCACACCATCAAAGCCGGATGTAAGCATTGGTGACAAGCTTGCCTGAAATAATGAATAATTCTGAATTTAAAAAAAATTACGACCGTCTTAATTTGAAGCAAAAAGAGGCTGTTGATGCTATTGACGGTCCGGTTATGGTTGTGGCCGGACCCGGTACTGGAAAAACTCAAATTCTGACTCTTCGTATTGCCAATATTCTCAAGGAAACAGATACCCCTCCGGAAAATATTCTTGCTCTTACTTTTACTGAATCAGGCGTTGCTTCAATGCGCAGGCGTCTTTCGGATATTATTGGTGGCCCAGCTTATTCTGTGGTCATAAGCACGTTCCATGGTTTTTGTAATGATGTTATTAAAAATTACCCGGAATATTTTCCGAGAATAATCGGTTCACAGAACATAACTGAAGTTGACCAAATAAAAATAATCGAGGAGGCGATAATGGACTTACCCTTGAAAGAGCTTAAACCTTTTGGTGATGTTTTGTATTATCTCCGTTCAATCTTATCCGCAATAAACAATTTGAAACGTGAGGGTGTGGACACCGAACAGTTCAAGAAAATAGTTTCTAATGAACTTCTTAGTTTTAATGCCATTGAAGATTTATATCATGAGAAGGGTCCGCACAAGGGCAAGATGAAAGGAGACTATCAAAAACTTTTAAAACAAATAAATAAAAATCAGGAATTAATTTTGGTTTACGATTTTTACCAAGAGCAACTTGAGAAGTCAAAATTGTACGATTATAGCGACATGATAATGGAAGTTTTGAAGGAGCTTCAGAATAACAAAGATCTCTTGCTTATTCTTCAGGAACAACACCAGTATCTTTTGGTTGATGAGCATCAGGATACAAATAATGGCCAAAATAAAATTATGGAACTTCTTTGTAATTTTCATCCAAATCCAAATATTTTTGTTGTCGGTGATGAGAAACAGGCCATTTTCCGTTTTCAGGGAGCATCCCTTGAGAATTTTATGTATTTTAAAAAACTTTATTCTAAAGCGAAATTTATTGTCCTTGAGGATAATTACCGCTCAACTCAAAATATTCTGGATTCGGCACACAGCGTTCTTCCCGATAAAAAAACTCTAAAAGCACAAGCACCGCACAATACGACAGATGGCGGAGATAAAATCAGGCTCTGCGTGTTTTCTAAACCGGAAGCGGAGACTTATTTTTTGGCAAAAGATATAAAGACCAAAATAGAAAAAGGGGTCAAACCTCATGAAATTGCGGTTTTATACAGAGACAACAGAGATGCAATGCCCCTTGCCCGCATGTTTGAAAAAGTTGGGTTGTCTTTTGCCATTGAGTCAGACCAAGATGTTTTGTCCGATAATGATATAAAAAAATTAATTCTGCTTTTAAGAACCGTTAATGAATTTGGAGCCCAGGAAAAACTTATTGAGTTGATGCATGTCGATTTTTTGGGTATCCAACCGCTGGATGTCTATAGGGTGGTTGATTATGCCAATAGAAATAAAATATCGCTTTACAGCATTATCAAGTCTTTCGAGATTTTATCTAGTCTTGGTCTTGATGCTCCAGAAAAAATGACGGCCCTTTATGAGAATTTATCGTTGTGGGCAATTGCTTCCAAAAATGAGAATCTCCCCGTTTTTATTGAGAAAATAATAAGAGAATCCGGTATCCTTGCTTATTTTTTGAATTCCAAAAATGCAACCGACAAGATGGATAAGCTCAATGACTTATTTGATGAGGTTCAGTCTTTGACGGAAAAACACAGGGATTATCGGCTGAATGATTTTATGGATTATATTGATACGCTTAATGAGCATCAAGTTTTGATTAAGAAAAACAATATTTCCCAATCTATCGGGCAGGTGAGGTTGATGACGGCCCACCGTTCAAAGGGTCAGGAGTTTGAATACGTATATATAATTAATTCTTTTGACGGTCATTGGGGCAACAAACGAAAGCCAAATCTTTTGTCTTTGCCGGCCAGTGTTTATTCTGTTTCCGGAACATTTGTTGGAAAAGAAGATGTTATTGAAGACGAAAGACGCCTTTTTTATGTGGCCCTTACCAGAGCCAAAAAAGAAGTGTTGATTTCTTATTCCACTCAAAGTTTATCCGGAAAAGAGCAACTTCCTTGCCAGTTTATACAGGAAATAAAACCCGAATTTTTAGAAGTTATAAATATTCAAGATAGCGAGGATGATCTTAATCGTAACAGGGATATACTTTTTGCACCACCGCTTGTATCAGGGCCAGAAATCAAAGATAAAGATTTTATTAGAGAACTTTTTGTTAAACGTGGACTTGCCGTCACAGCATTGAATAACTATCTAAAATGTCCTTGGCAGTATTTTTATACAAATCTTCTGAGGATTCCGATGGCTAAAGCCAACCACCAGCTTTATGGAACAGCAATACATGAGAGCCTGAAAGATTATTTTGAGGCCCTTACGGCCGATAGGCCTTTTCCGCCGGATAAAAATTATATTTTGGAAAGATTTAAATTTAATTTAAGCCAACAACCATTCAGTGAAAGAGATGCACTTGATTGGCAGGAAAGAGGCCTGAAAGCATTGTCGGGTTATTACGATTTTAGTCTTAAAGATTGGCGGGGTAGGGCTGTCTTGGAGTTTAATGTTGGAGAGATAATGTTAACTCCGGAGATAAAACTTACTGGGAAAATAGATAAGCTTGAATTTGTAGGCAATGGTCACGATGTTAATGTTGTTGATTATAAAACAGGAAAACCTAAAACCAGAGGAGAGATAGAAGGGGCGACTAAAAGTTCGGATGGCGACATAAAGCGTCAGTTGGTTTTTTATAATTTACTTTTGGATAGATACGAACAAGGCCCGCCTTCGCATGGTTTCGGCCTGGCTATGCCAAATGGCTCTGCCATGGCGAGCGAGGCGAGCAAGAAGTATAAGATGGTTTCCGGGGAGATAGATTTCGTTGAGCCGGACGATAAGGGCAGATATAAAAAAGAAGCTTTTTTTATAAAAAAAGAAGACGTTATGGAACTTGAAGAATTGATCAAAAAAACAGGCGAGGAAATAATGGCTTTGGCGTTTTGGGATAAAACTTGTGAACAAAAGGATTGTCGTTTTTGTTCTCTTCGGCTGATGATGAGTTAGATTAACAAAGACCGCCATTGTACAATGGCGGTCTTTGTTAATCTTTAGGTCAATTAGGATTAGGAGAGATGTTTGGAAACGAGCTTGGTCATTTCAAACATGTTGACCACATCTTTTCCTCCGAAAACTTTTTTTAAAGCTCCATCGGCGTTGATGTTTCTCTTGTTGGTCGGATCTTGAAGATTGTTCGCCTTGATGTATACCCAGAGTTTTTTGACAACCTCTGACCTAGGCATAGGTCCTTTGCCGACCACTTCAGCCAACTCGGGGCTGACATTTAAGGGCTTCATAAATGCAGAATTTGATTTTTGTGGCATATTGTTGTATTTTAATTTCGTTACGCAGATACTCGACCTATGGTCAGACTCCTGACCTAATGTGGGTAGTATATATGAAATAAGTATATATGGCAAATAGCCATTCCACAGGAGACGGGATTATTGAATCATTGCGTTGAATTGACATTTGTCCTTGATGTGTTAGTTTAGTGTTGGATTGAACAGTATTTAATCTGATAAGGAGAAATCATTGGAAGGCTTGGGCTTCGGACTGTTGGGATTTACTGAATTTGATAAGGAGTTGTTTGAAAAGATATATCGTTTGACAGCGCTCGTTCGTGGGGCGGAGACGCTTAAGGAAAGTTTGGGGGTGGAGTTATATACCAAAACAATTTTTGTGTTTGTAGTTGCGGATAAAAATGACGATCAAGAAGATGTTCATTTAGCGGTAATGGAAGAATTTGTGAAAAAGTTTGTTGAGAAGTGCGGTTATAAATACGAGCTTCTTTATAGAAATACTTTGAAAAGGGATCGCGTTGATGGTGTCAGGATACATATTTAAAAAGCAAAAAGATAATTAACGGTCACAGAGAGGCCGTTTTTATTTTTTACCATACTAAGTATATGGGCGTGGGGGTTTTCTTGATTAACAATTTATTTTTGTTTATGATGGACTGATATGGAAAATAACATAAACGAAAATTTTGGGATTGATAAAACTAAATTTATTTTGCCGGGGTCGATATTGATAGCCGCCCTTTTGATAAGCGGTTCGGTCGTTTTTTCTTCTTTAAGTCCTGACAGGACCGGAGCAAACATAAAACAGGCCGGAGATCCTGTGGTGGGAGAGAGGGTGGATGTTTCAGTGGATGACGATCCCTTTATTGGAAATGAAAATGCTAAGGTTACAATTGTTGAGTTTAGTGATTTTCAATGCCCGTTTTGTAGAATGTTTTGGAGCGGGGCATATCAACAAATAAAAACGGATTATGTTGACACTGGAAAGGTGAAGTTGGTTTTTAGGGATTATCCGCTATCTTTTCATCCGTCCGCTCAAGTTTCAGGAGAGGCATCAGAATGTGCCGATGAGCAGGGCAAATTTTGGGAAATGCATGACAAAATATTTCAGGAACAGGCTAAACAAGGTTCTGGAACTGTGACCTATGGTGTTGCTGAATTGAAAAAATGGGCATCCCAGATAGGTGTAAATGTGGGACAATTTAATAAATGCATAGATTCTGGTAAATATAAAACAGAGGTTGAAAAAGATACGGCCGACGGGACTTCTTATGGAGTTTCGGGTACTCCAACATTGTTTGTAAATGGTTTACCAGTTGTTGGCGCCCAACCCTTTTCAGTATTTAAAGATGTAATTGATAAGGAATTAAAATCCCGTTAGAAGTGAGCCCTATCGGGAATAAATAATATTAAGCATTAAATAAAGTGTCTACAACTTGCCATCGCTTCAATACGGTGGACAATTAATAGCACTTCTAACGGGATGAAAAAATTATTATTATCGGGGGCAGTTTTGGTGGTAGTAGTGGTAGTAGGTTGGTTTTTAATGGTAAAGGATGATCCTGTCGCTTTGAGTACACCTACTCCAACGCCTATTCCAACACCTACGATCTCTCCATCTCCTGAATTAAGTCCGACCCCAACTCCAGTTGTTTCAAAAAACATTATTACCTTAACCGATTCAGGCTATTCACCCGCAACTATAACTATAAAAAAGGGTGAAACAGTGGTATGGAAAAATGAAAGTAAGGGGTTAATGTGGACAGCCTCGGCTATGCACCCAACCCATAAAGTTTATCCCGGAACTGATATAACAGCTTGTGGGACACAGACTTTATTACCCATGTTTGATGCCTGTGCTGGTGTAGCATCGGGTCAATCTTGGTCGTTTATATTTAAAAATGTTGGGACATGGAAATATCATAACCATCTTAATTCTAAACAATTCGGGACAGTTGTGGTTGAGTAAATATTTCTCTTGACTTTTGGGGTCGATAAATGCTATACTTCTATCAACGTAGGTTTTCTCGGTGTAGTCCTTCTTTTAGCGGGAACTAGACGAGAGGTCGTCCTACTAAAGTAAGTTTTTGTCCAAGAGTGAAGCGATTGGTAACAAAAAGTTACCCCACACATAATTTTTATGTGTGGGGTACTAATAATTGTAACCACTCACCAAGTTCATGGACAATTATTGTAAATTGGGAAAGAAATTATATGTCGGAAGTTTGTCTTATGACACAACCGACGCGTCTTTGAAAGAAGCTTTTTCACAGGCTGGAACCGTTGAATCGGCATCAGTTATAACCGACAAAATGTCGGGCCGATCAAGAGGATTTGGTTTTGTGGAAATGGCTACTGACGAAGAAGCCCAAAAAGCAATCGAAATGTTCAATGGTAATGAAGTTGACGGCCGAAAGGTTACTGTCAATGAAGCAAGACCAATGACAGATCGACCACCCAGACCAGCCGGAGGTTTTAACCGAGGCGGTAATGGAGGCGGTTTCAACCGCGGTGGAGGCAGAGGCTTCGGAGGCGGTGGAAGAGACTACTAATCAAAAACAAAAAACTGCTGAAAGGCAGTTTTTTGTTACGCTCCCGATCGCATACCCCTGACCAGATTGATTTGATGGTGCAATAGTGATATTATCTTGGCAGAATAATTTACAATGGGGAGTTATTTGTGTCGACACAACTAAGCCAAGAACCCACTCTTTTACCAGCCGATATTTTTATTAGAAGATCAGAACTAATAGAAAAAGTAGCCACATCAAAAGGATTAATAATAAAAAAACATCATGAAGACAGGCAAAAATCCGAAACTGAAGTTGTTGGAACATACAAATTAAATAAAAGGTTGATAGAAGCATTTGGAAAAGTTGGCTTCACCTTTGAACCCGGAAGAAAACCACCTCATGACACAATGATTTATTTATCGGGCAATTCTGACCAGAGAGGAGAAGAAGTATTTGAATCCGATTGCTGGGCTTGGAAAAGAACAGAAAAAAATCCTCAACTTACTGTGTATTTTGAACTCTCCGCCAGCGAAAGAGAAAGAGGTGTTATTGCTGTACCTAAGGTTTGGGGCAATTGTAGCGGGGGAGCATGCCATCGTCCGACCATCAATAAGCTCGTTGTGGCAATTGCGGGTTATTTTCCGGATGTGCACCCATTACTTAAAGAAGTGACTACCGATTCATATCCAGCCATATACTGGAGCGATATCGGTTTAGGTGGAGTAAGAACAGTCGCTACGCTATTTGAAGAATTACGCGGACATAATGAGCCAGTTTCTCGGCTTGCCCATTCTAATGTTTCACCCTTTTTACCCAGTCCCAAAGATATTGGGCATGACTATTTTGTTGTTGAATCAGACCAACCGAAGTTGTTTGAACAGTGGCGAAGACAATTACGGGAATACAAAAATAAGCTTGGCTAAAATGAATAGTGCGATGATTTCGCACTTTTTTGTTCATTTGAAAATGGTGCCATGACTTTTAGAGGTTGTTTTGTTTTGTTTAAAAATGTGTTAATAATTAAAAACTTCTTTGAAATAAAGGTAACAAATGCTTAAAGAGTCTGGTTCCATTACTGTTTATGCCGGACCAATGAGATCCGCTAAATCAAGAAAATTGATTGAGGCTATTAAGGATCACGAGAGAGCAAGGATGAAGATTTTGGCGGTTAAGTCGCCAAGAGACACCAGAGACGGTGAAAAAATTGTTGCCAAGGAAATAATTGATGGTATGGCGACAACCATAATGTCAATTAATGCCCACTTCGTTAATAACAGAAAAGACGTGATGCGGTTGGTGAAAAAAACCCACTGCGAGGTTTTTGCGGCTGATGAGGTTGAATTTTTTGGAAAGTGGTTTGTTGATTTGATACAAGAACTTGCCTTTGAAACAAAAACAATTGTTCTGCTTGCTGGTCTTGATTTGGATGCTTGGCGAAAACCATTTGGTATTATGCCGGAAATTCTTGCTCATGCAACTGAGTCGCAAAAGTGTCTGGCCAGTTGTTTTGTTTGTGGTCGACCTGCTCAATTTACTCAAAAACTTGGTGGTGATCCGACTAAAAAGGTGGAACCCGGAGATCATTATGAAGCCAGATGTTTTCGTTGCCATGTTCTGCCGGAAGATCTCGTTTTAGGAGCATCAAATTGATGCTTTTTTTATTTTTTCAAAAATGTGCTAGTTTGTTTAAATGTTCAAGATGCCTAAAAATGATGAGAAATATTTTTGGACTAATCATGTTGGTAGAAAGATGATGTTCTATGGGCTATCAGCGGATAGAATAAAAAGGGTGATGCGAAGTCCAAAAAGAAGTGAAAACGGAGTTGCCGAGGGCACAATTGCTGTTATGCAACCGACAGGTTCCAAGACTAAGCCCTCCGAGATTTGGGTTATGTATCAGGCGCCAAGTAAACGCGGTAAAGGAAGAAAAATTATTATTACCGCTTGGCGTTATCCCGGAGTAAGTCCGGTCAGGGACCAGATACCTATCCCCGTTGATATCTTGGAAGAATTAAAACGAGAAGGGGTATTTAAATAGAAAAGTTTGATTATTTATAAAATTCATATCAAAATATGAATATGTCTAAGATCGGTTGCCATGTTTCCATAGCCGGAGGAATTGTTAATGCTCCGCAAAGAGCATTAGATTTGGGTTGCGAGGTTTTTCAAATATTTAGTCGTTCACCACAGGGTGGTCCGGCACCAGTTATCACTAAAGAAATTGCAGAGCAGTTTAAATCAGAGATGAAAAAATGTGGTCAAGAAAATTGCTATATTCACACTCCTTATTATATAAATTTTGCTTCGGCTAATCCTGACATAAGAAAAAGCACGCCAAAGATAGTGAGAGAAGAGTTGGAGAGAGGGACTCTTATTGGTGCCAAATATATAATGACCCACTTGGGAAGTTCAAAGGATTTTAGCCGTGAAGAAGCGTTAGACATGGTTGCCAAAGGAGTGGGAGAGGTTATGAAAGGATATAAAGGCACCACCCAATTTTTGCTGGAGATTTCAGCTGGTGCCGGAAATGTGATAGGCGATACATTTGAAGAATTGGCATATATTTTGAAAGAAAATCCAAAGGATGTTGGTGTTTGTATTGACACCGCTCATATGTTCGCTTCGGGGTATGATCTGAAGACAGAAAAAGGTTTCAAGGAGACCATGAAAAAAATAAAAGAAACGGTTGGTAAGGAACGGATAAAACTTATTCATGCTAATGATTCACAAATTGAATTGGGTGGACACAAGGACCGTCACGAACATATCGGTGAAGGATTTATCGGTAAAGATGTTTTTGGCAGATTGATGGCAGAGTTTTCTGACTTGGATTTTATTCTTGAGACAGAACATGATAAAGTAAAGGAAGACATTTTAACGCTAAAACATATCCGTAATCATGAATAAAACAATGGTTTCGTGATTGGTATAGCACAAAAGTCATGATGAATTATTTTAATTATTTCGGAGACGGGGGTGGTTATATGATGAGCAATTGGCAAGGATCATTTGGCGGAATGTTGTGGTTTCCGGGATTAATGCTTGGTCTCATTGTTTGGTCTTTGGTTTGGAAGGGCTTGGCTCTTTGGAAATCAGCGCAAAAAGGCGATAGAAATTGGTTCATTGCACTACTAGTTCTAAATACAATGGGTATTTTGGACATACTTTACATTTACGTCCTTTCGGATAAAAAGAATAAATAAAAAGTTAATCACGTTTAAAAATATTTCAGGTATTTTTTCTTGAGTTGTGATAACTTGTTTTTTTGAATTGAGTTTCTTATCTCCGCCAGCAGGTTATTGAAAAACCACATATTGTGCATGAGGCACCAGCGCTGACCCTTTGCGTTCTGTTTGGGGTTTTCATTTTTAAGGAGAGCTCTGATCTTATTGCGGGATATTCCAAGTGAACAGGTGGGGCATTTACACCCACTCTCAATTATTTTTGCGTCACCAACATATTTACCTTTGCGTATATCCATATGTCCGGTTTTTGTATAGAGACGGCCGTGGCGGGCTTCGCGGGTGGGAATGACGCAATCAAAAGTATCAATGCCATTTTCAATAGCTTCAAAAACATCTTCTACTTTACCGACACCTAGTAGATGACGCGGTTTTTCTTCGGGTAAATAAGGAATGACCCACTTCAACATTTTAGCAATTTGTTTTTTAGTGTAAGAACCACCGATACCAAAACCGTCAAAAGGCATAGAACCGATTGATTTAGCGCTTTTAATGCGGAGGCTTTTAAACAACCCTCCTTGAACTATACCGAATAACATCTGTTTAGGGTTTTTTGCCTTAAGACATATTTTGGCCCATTTGTCTGTAAGTTCAACGGCCTTCCTGTTGTATTCGTAATTATCAAGGGGTGAGGTGATTTGATCAAAAGCAAAAGTAATGTCCGCTCCAATCTTGCTTTGAAGTTTCATGGAAAGTTCAGGGCCCAGGAAGAGTTTTTTGTCCCAATTTGGCCCGCGCGAAGCGCGGTTGCTAAATCGAGGATCCTCGATGCCTTTGGCATCGGGACCCTTAAAATTAAAATATACACCCTTTTGAGTAATTTTTATTTTACTGCGTTTATAACTTGTATCTGCTTTGGCATCTCCTGCCTGCGCAGGCAGGCCGGTCATAAATTTGCCGACTTTATTTTTATCGCCGAATGCGAGCGAAAGGACCTGAAAACCACCCGAATCGGTCATGATCGGAATCTTTAAACCAAAAGATTTATGAATAAAACCAGATTTGATTTTGTTTTTAAGCGTTTTTTGCCAAAGGTGGAAGGTGTTGGCAATGAAAACTTGAGAATTGGTTCGGGCAATATCTTTTGGACTTAAGTGTAGAAATTTACCATAAGTACCAACGAATACATATGAAGGTGTTAATATTTTACCATGGGGCGTGTTCAAAATCCCGAGCCGGGCTCGGGATTTTGAATCTTTTTTGGTTATTTTAAAGCCGGAATTAGACATTTGTTTAAGTGCTTTATTTTATCACAGGTTGGGCATATAAAAAAGGGCACGAATGCCCTTAATTTTCTCTCCCATAATCTTTGTAGGTATAGGTTTTTCTTTCAAAGGTGACCCCGAAATTTTTCAGGGCATAGAATTTATCAATGATTGTTATTGATTTCATGACAATAATTCCATCAAATTCTTCCTGCTCTACTGTAAAATCTGCGCGCATGAGTTTGAAACATCCGAAGCATCGTTCATATTCCCGGATAAGTTTGGCTGTTAGTTTTTTAATATAGAATTTTTCTATGTCTACATACATTTCGCCTTCAGAGCGAACCATAATATCTTCCACATCACCCCTTGCCCTTATGCCCGACTTGGCCTTGAAGCTTATTAGGTAGTAGGGTCTACTATCAATCATTTCCAGACGGATGATTTGAAATTCATCTAGTTTAGACATCGCATTAAGGGCTTTTACCAGATCAAAGTCCGGTTGCGATGTCTTAGATCTTTTGACTTGTTTGCCGTTAAGCCAAATGACACTTTCTTTCCCGCCAATCTCTATCAGGGTGACTTCTTCTTTTTCTTTGTCCGTTACCTGTTCTTTGTCGTCCAAGTTTTCAATGATGTGGACTCTTTTGTAGGTCAGTGTTTTTTTACTCACTTCGTTTTCGGCAATTTTGTGGATAACTTTTTGAATGATGAATTCAACCGGACTGTTGGGCGGTGCTTCTTGGGCAAAAATGCTACGAGAAACTAAACAGAAAAAGAATGCTAAGGCAATAAATAGTGGAGAAAGTCTTAGTTTCATTTCGCTCCCAGCTTGTTAAAAATCGTTTCTGATAATTTAACACGAAATTAGATCGCTGTCAAAGTTCATTTTTTGTGTTTGCAAGAAATAAATGTATAATTAGGTTAAATATCTGACCACTATGAATAAAATAAAAATATATACAACTCCGTCTTGTGCGTATTGCAAGATGGCGAAAGAGTATTTTAAGTCAAAAGGTTTTGAATACGAAGAATACAATGTTGCCATTGATATTCCACGCCAAAAAGAAATGATTGATAAGACCGGTCAATTTGGTGTTCCGGTTATAGACATAGATGGCAAGGTGATCATTGGCTTTGATAGGGCTAAAATAAATGAATATTTGGGAATAAACTAACGGTGGGCTATCCTCCTACGCCAAGGCTTCGGCGGATGCTCATATTTGTAGCTATTCGCTACGCTCATAGACAAATATGGCAAAAGAATTAAAACCATTAGCATATGATGCGGGGTCATTGAGAGGTATCTCCCAAAAAACCATAGAAATTCATCATGGTAAGCTTTATGCTGGCTATGTTAATAAATCCAATGAGATTTCAGAAAAGTTGGGTGAGTTGCGAAAGAACGGCAAGGTTGATGGCAATCAGATTTATAGCGAATTGAGAGGATTAAAGCAGGGGGAAACTTTTGCCAAGAACGGCACATATTTGCACGAAAATTATTTCGCCATTTTGGGTGGAGATGGTACGCCAAAAGGCGAGGTCCTTAAAGCGATTGAAAATAAGTGGGGGACTTTTGAAGATTTTAAAACATATTTTTCCGCTTGCGGAATGTCGGCAAGAGGCTGGGCTATATTGTGTTGGGATCTAAACGAAGGAAAATTGATGCAATATAACTGTGATGCTCAAAACCATGGCGGAGTTTGGGGCTGTATCCCAATAATCGCGATGGATGTCTATGAGCACTCTTATTTCATAGATACCGGCTCTGATCGGGCGACTTACATCAAGGCATTTTTTGATAATCTCAATTGGGACAAAATAGAGGAACTTTATCAGAAGGCAAGACAGTTCAAACTTTAATAGGTTTTATCTCCAGCTTGGCAACCAGATACGAGAATTATAAGCGAAAGGGTTTAGTTGGAGGCCGTAAGTTAAGGGCGAAAAATATATAAAAGAAAGAATTGAGGTTATTGCCAGCACGATAAATATGTTTCGTGAATTTTTTTGTTTTCCGATAATAAACACAAGTATTAAGATTGCAAAAACCAGCGCGGTGAGATAGTGATACAAGAACATGACTCTTTTGATTCCGATGAAGGGAAGAAGGTTTAAAAAATAACCCCCCAAGAGGAACAATGAATAGGGAACATTGAACATTGATTTTTTGTTTTTAATACTTCTTGCTCCTTGTTCAATGCTTTGTAACAGTAATAAAACTACCGCCACAGTTGACGACCACCAGATGATAGGATTTCCAAGAGAATAGATTCTAGAATCTCCGGATACCCAATAAAATATGGGCCTAGTCATAAAAGGCCACGAATACCATTGACTGCCGTAGGGGTGGGTTGCAGTTAAGCGTTGATTTGAGAAATACATTTCGGTGTTTAAGCGAACAAATTTTTGGACCAAATTTTTTTCTTGAAAATTTGAACCCATAAAAGCATCTCCCGGTCCGGGTTTTGTGAGCAATGAAAAATGAACAGTAAAAATAGAAAAATAAATAACGAGAGGTATTACAAAAAAATAAACTCCCACATTCAATAAGTATTTGCGACAAAGTCGCCAAAAACCTAAAGATACTTGTTGGGTGCGGAAGTAAATCGGTTTAAAAACTTGATAAGTTTCCATCAAAAATGGCAGAGCCAGAAAAGTCAGTCCGGTCCATTTGATTGAGATTGCAAGTCCTCCGAATATCGCCATCCAGATAAAATTTCTTTTGAAATAGAACAACAGAGTAGAAAAACCAAAAAGAAGCAAAAAGCCATCCATCAGAATATAGTGGGTTTGAGTCACAAGTGCATTTTCAAAAGCCACAAGAAATCCGGCCATAAATGCCGTTGATGGTTTAAGGCCGAGTTGGATGGTTAAAAGAAAAATCACCACAGACAAAAGTGCTCCGGATAAGTTGGGAAGAAACCTTAAGGCCAGATATTTTTTATCAGGGAATATGTCGCCGATATTGTTGAAATTACCGTCTTTGGCGGAGAAATTAAAAATTTTAGCAAAACCGGCGATCATTAATTTGCCCAGAGGAGGATGGATGTCAAAGTAATATTCGTGTGTGTAGTAGTTGGAGATAAATTTGCCAAAATGCACTTCGTCAAATACGGCCTGATTTGGATGGCCAAAAAAAACAAAATGAGTTATTAAACTAACCCCAAAAATAATTAACAAAAGCCATTTGTTGCTCATTGTGTGTATGATATAATAATTAATATCTAATTTCCAATTTAGAATTTAAAATTACTTTTTATGCTGGACTTAATTATAATTGGTGGTTCGGCGGCAGCTACAACAGCTGGTATTTATGCTGTCCGACGAGGTCTTGATTTTAAGATTGTTACAAAAGAATTTGGAGGAGAAGTTGCCACTTCGGGAGAAATTGGAAATTGGCCGGGAATTTCACAGACTGACGGAATAACTCTTTCCAATCAATTTAAAGAACATCTTAAATTTTATAATGTAGTCCCTGAAGAGGGAGTTGAGGTTAAAAAAATAATTAAACAAGGCGATGGTAATTTTTCCATTATTGCCACAAAAGACGGTGGTCCGGAGATTGAGTATCTGTCAAAAATAGTTATAGTCTCAACCGGAGTTCGTCCGAGAGAGCTTAATATCCCGGGAGAAAAAGAGTTTAGAAATAAGGGGGTGAGTTATTGCACTGTCTGTGACGGACCCTTGTTTAATGGAAAAACGACCGCTGTTATTGGTGGTGGTAATTCTGCTTTGGAGGCAGGCTTGATGCTGGCTGATATTTCAATTAAGGTCTACGTGGTAAACAAAAATTTACAATTTAAAGGCGATAGTATATTGTTGGAAAAGTTAATGTCTAAGAAAAATGTAGAGATAATTTATGGAGCTAAAACAGAAGAAATTGTTGGCGGAGAAGTGTTTGTTAAAGGATTAAGATATAAAAAAGATAATTCACCATCCATTGAGATAAACGTTGACGGCATTTTTGTTCATATTGGAATGATTCCAAATTCATATATAGTTCCTGAAGAGGTTAATAAAAATAATTTTGGAGAAATCATTGTTAATAAAAATTGCGAAACAAACGTGCCGGGACTTTATGCGGCAGGAGATGTGACCGACGTTTCTTTTAACCAGATTGTAATTGCGGCCGGCCAGGGTTGCATAGCAACGCTTTCGGCTGTTAATTATTTAAATCGTCTTAAATAAAAATTTTATAATCACATGATATTTATAGGATCAGATCATAAAGGATTTCAGTTGAAGAAAAAAATTATACAGTGGTTGGTTGAACAAGGATATGAACATGAAGATGTGGGTGCTTTTGAATTAGATCCGAATGACGATTATCCGATTTATGCCAAAAAAGTTGCAGAAAGTATGGTTGACGTGGACGATAGGGGCATACTTGTTTGTGGATCAGGGGTTGGTGTTGATGATGTTGCTAATAAATTTGACGGCATTCGTTCTGGTTTAGCAATAAATAAAGAACAGATTTATTCTGCTCGCAATGACGATAATATAAATGTTTTGGCTCTTGCTTCAGATTTTACTTCCGAAGACGAAGCCAAAGAAATTGTGAAAGTATTTTTAGAGACTGAATTTGGTGACGAAGAGAGATATAATCGCAGGTTAAAGGAGATTGGTGAAATTGAAGATGTAAATTGATAAAATGAATAACATTGCCCAAGAACTTAAGAATATTATAAATGGCGAAGTAAGCTCCGAAACAAAGGAGCTTTTAGCTTTTAGTCACGATGCAAGTATTTTTGAAATAAGGCCGAGTGTTATCGTTCGTCCAAAAAATGTTGAAGATTTGAAAAGCTTGGTTAGGTGGACATTAAACAATAAGGATAAAAATAGGGGACTTTCTTTAACTGCTCGTTCGGGGGGAACTGATATGAGCGGTGGGGCCTTGAATGACTCTGTCATTGTTGATTTTGCCACCCATTTTAATCAAATAATTGAGGTTAGTGGTGACACGGCTATTACTGAACCCGGTGTTTTTTATAGAGATTTTGAAAAAGAGACTTTAAAACATGATTTGTTACTGCCTTCTTATCCTGCTTCCCGTGACATTTGCACAGTTGGGGGTATGGTTGCCAACGATGCCGGGGGTGAAAAATCTTTACATTACGGAAAAACTGAAAATTATGTCCAAGAGTTAAATGTTGTTTTGGCCGATGGCGAAGAGTATATTTTCAAAGACCTTTCCCCCGATAAATTGGAGCAGAAAAAATCTTTGAATGGTTTTGAGGGGGACATTTATCGTCAGATGCATGATTTACTTGAATCAAATTATGAACTTATTCAAAAAGCCAAGCCCAATGTCTCCAAAAATTCGGCCGGGTACTTGCTGTGGAATGTCTGGCCTAATCGTAAAAATTTAAATTTAGCGCAGTTGTTTGTCGGAGCCCAAGGCACATTGGGTTTGATTACAAAAATTAAATTTAAATTAATTAAACCCAAGAAATATTCCAGATTATTGATTGTGTTTTTAAAAAATCTGAAATCTTTGGGGGAGATTGTTAACGTGATTAATAAAAATCAACCAGAAAGTTTGGAGTCTTATGATGAACACACTTTTAAACTGGCATTTAATATTTTGCCGGATTTGATTAAGAAAATGGGAATTGGAACGATGTTTAAATTTATACCCGATCTCTGGGCTATTTTATCCGGCGGAATTCCGAAGATGGTTATACTGGCAGAATTCACCGAGAATGATGAAACTATTTTAATTAATAATATTAAACAATATCAAAAAGAAATTTCTAACCGATTTGATATTAAGACCAGAATTACAAAAAATGAAAACGACGCCAGTAAATATTGGACGATAAGGCGGGAGAGTTTTAATTTATTAAGAAAGCATGTAAAGAATAAAAAAACAGCCCCTTTTATTGATGATATTATTGTTCGTCCGGAGTATTTGCCAGAATTTTTACCAAAACTTAATTTGATTTTGGATCAATATAAAAATGATCTGATCTATACTATTACCGGTCATCCCGGGGACGGGAATTTTCACGTTATTCCGTTAATGGATTTATCCGATGAAAAATCTAGAAGTATAATTCCTGAACTTTCAGACAAGGTTTATAATTTGGTTTTGGAATATCATGGCTCAATCACCGCAGAACATAATGATGGTTTAATTCGCACTCCGTTTCTTGAAAAAATGTATGGCCCCGAAGTTTATGGGTTATTTGAAAAAACTAAGAAAATTTTTGATCCGAAAAATATATTTAATCCGGGAAAAAAAGTAGGCGCCGATATGGAATTTACATTAAAACACATTAATCATGGTTAAAATAATACCATCGATCTTGGCCAAAACATCGGAAGAATTTGAAAGGATGATTAAGGCGGTGGAGTTTTATGTTGATAGAGTTCATTTGGACATCGGGGATGGTAGATTTGTTACAACTCAAACCGTGTCTGGATATGAGGAATTGTTGAAAACGGAAACCAAGGTTAATTTCGATGTTCACTTGATGGTTCTTCGTCCCGAAAATCAAATGTCTTTTTGGTACAAAACTAAGGCTGATAGATTTATTATCCACGCAGAAATTTCTGATAAAAAAAATATGATCGAACAAATACATCAAAATGGCAGATCCGTGGGGTTGGCTTTAAACCCAGAAACTCAATTTGATGCCGTTTCTGATATTCTGGAGGATATAGATTTCATTCAGTTTATGACGGTCCACCCCGGTAATTACGGGGGTGATTTTGTGGAGAGTGTTGTTGATAAGATTTCAGATTTTCACAAACATTATCCGGATATGCCAATTATGGTAGATGGAACAATTCATCTTGAGACTGCGAGAAAAGTTGTTGGTGTTGGAGCATCAACTTTAGTGGTGGGGAGCCATATTTTAAAAGAGGGCAAAGATGTGGGTAAGGCAATTGAAGAACTGCAAAAAATAGGAGATAATTAACTCACATTATTATGTTTGATATTGTTTCTATCGGATCATCAACTCGGGATGTTTTTATAAGTTCGGATAATTTCAAGTCTTTTGATACCTCTGATTTTTCTGTTGGCAAAGCCCTTTGTTTTCCTTTAGGATCAAAACTTGAAATTAAAAAAATAAGTTTTACTTCCGGTGGTGGTGGGACCAATACGGCCGTTACTTTTGCCAGACAAGGATTTTCTACGGCTTGTGTAGGTGTGGTTGGAAACGATTTTAATGCCCAAGAAATTTTAGATGAATTGGCGAAAGAGGGGGTAGATGTGAATAATTTTCAACGGCATGATGATGATTATACCGCTTATTCTTTGATATTGGTGGATTCTTTGGGAGAGAGGACCATTTTATCATACAAAGGGGAGGGTCAGCATTTTGATGCTAATAAAATTGATTTTGAAAAGTTGCAAACTAAATGGTTGTTTTTGAGTAGTTTGGGAGGGCACTATGATTTACTCGCAAAATCTGTTGATTGGGCTGTTGCCAATAATATCAAAATAGCGTTTAATCCCGGAGGAAAAGAGCTTGAGCATGGATTGGAAAAATTAAAACCGTTACTTAAAAATTTTTCGGTGCTTATAATGAACCAAGAAGAAACCGCCAATTTTACCAATATTGATTATTCCAAAGAAGAAGAGATTTTTAAATTCATGGATGAACTTATCGGGGGTATTTTTATAATGTCCAAAGGACCCAATGGGGTGGTGGTTTCTGACGGGAATAAAATTTATAAAGCCGGTGTTCCTGATTCTCCGGTTGTTGAGAGAACTGGGGCTGGTGATGCTTTTAGTTCTGGTTTTGTTTCTGAATATATTCGTTCCGGCGATATTTCAAAGTCAATACAATTTGCGACGGCCAATGCCTCATCGGTAGTAACTCAATACGGATCAAAAGCTGGTATTTTGAAAAAAGATGACTGGGGGCCATGGCCGTTGGTTAATGTGGAGCAAATTAAAACCCGATAATTTTTATGTTAGAGCCTTACAAAAAACTCGCGTCAATATTGAGAACCACGCCGGAGGTTGTTTATGAATTGGATGTCAAAATGAGTAAAACAACAGGTCAGGGTGGAGTTATGGAATCTATTGCAAATCAAAACGATGCTTTGGTCTCCAAAACTTTAGCCGAATTGTCTTTGACAAGAAATTCATCTGCCGAAGATGTTTACTCGGCCTTGGTGAATCGTTTGATTATTTTAGACAAGAATTTGTATGAGTTATTGGAAAGGCCAGATTTATCCAATATGTCTATGACATGCGGAAAGCTTTGTGAAATTGCCTTTAAGTTGTTTTCTCCTCCAAAGGGACTGTTTATTAAAAAAGAAAAAGTAGCGGAGCTTCTTGAAAAATACAAACCTGATAACCTTTTGAATCATTTTGGCTATACAACGGCTCAGGAACTTATTGAAAAAGAAGGTCTTGCTTCGGTTGTTAGCGCCTTAAGGTTTACGCAGAGTAAAGAATGGATGCATGAGTTTTTTAATGTGGCTTATGGCGAACTTAAGCCGGAAGATTTTGAGGAGAGAGATGTGGAGCTGAAGGTTTTGGAAATGAAATGGTTGTCAGTCGCAGATAAGTTTTTAGAAAAGAAATATCACAACATTAGCCACCTTAAAGAATATGGGGTTATTTTTGTAATCCCTTTACCAATTGATACTCCGGGTGAGACGATGAGAATGTTTACTTTGATAATGCATTATCTACACGAGGTGCCGTTTTATTCGGATTTATTTAGAAAATTTATTAAAGATTCCGATTTTATAAATAAATTCCAATCTCTTTTGAGGGGCGATGTTTCGGATAAAATAATTGAAAATCAGACAGATAAGGTCACTTGGCGTGTAGTTCAAACATATTTGGCAAAAGACGACGAAAAAGATTTTAGATTACTTGAACCCCACGTGAATCCTGAAGCTGAACATTGGTTCAAAGTGTCAGAAGATTTGGGTCGTTTGGCTAGAATGGTTAATTTGAGCGGAGAAAAGATTGGCTTAGACTATTGGGCTAGTTTAGATTGTGTCGGAGATTTTTTTAAAGACAAAAACGGACAGGAACAACTTGTGAGTTTTGATTTGATAGATCTTATTATGTCGCTGGTTAAAAAGGGTCAGGTTAAATATCTCTACCACCAGCAAGAGGCACTTTGGAATAAGATTTTCTCAGAATATCAGGGTCGTGAAAAAATGAACCGTCTTATAGAGGAAAATATAATAAGCGGGTTTATTGAACTTTAATGAAAACTCTCAATGAATATTTAAAAGAAGCCAGAGACCATCATTATGCCATCGGGCATTTTAATTTTGCTACGGTGGATGTGTTAAGGGCGATAGTGGAGGGTGCAAAAGAAGCCGGGGCACCGGCGGTGATGGTGGGAACCTCAGAGGGGGAGGCCGATTTTATTGGGATGAAAGAGGCGGTTGCCTTGGTTGGGGCCATGAGGGAGGATTTAGGGTTTCCGGTATTTCTTAATGCCGATCATTTTAAGAGTTTTGAAAAATGCAAAGAAGCTATTGATGCCGGTTACGATTCCATAATTGCTGATGGCTCTAAATTGCCAATGGCGGAAAACATTGCTTTTACGAAGCAGGTGGTTGATTATGCAAAAGAAGTTTCGAAATTTAAAAATTTAAACATTTCTATTGAAGGAGAGTTGGGCTATTTGAGAGGTTCTTCAGAAGTTCAGACAAAAATTGAAATAAGCCCTGCTGATTATTCAAAACCGGAAGAGGTGGCGGACTTTGTTTCTCGAACAGGTGTTGATCGAATGGCCATTGTTTTCGGCAATATACACGGCATAGTTACCGATCAAGAGGAAAAACTAGACGTAGAACATCTTAAAAAAATTGTCGCACAATTACAAAGACTCCCATTGTACAATGGGAGTCTTTGCATGGTTTTACATGGGGCGTCAGGGCTGAAAGATGGGGATATTATTGCCTCAATTAGGGCAGGTATTACAAACGTGCATTTTAATACAGAATTACGGGTGGCCTATCATGATGCTATAGAAAAAGCCTTTCATGAAAATCCGAATGAAACCACCCCTTATAAATATCTTGGTCCGGCTGTGGAAGACGTCAAAAAACTAGTTATTCAGAAGACGAGACTGTTTATGGAAACAAAATAGTCTCATTTAGGGGTAATTTTATCAAGTCGTCTGTTTTTGCTTGTGTTTTTGTGATTTATTTGTTATTATACTATAACTTTAGATATGGCTATCAAAAATAAGAAAATTGAATTAAACGCTCAGAAACGAGAGGTTGTTGGTGGAGGACTGACTGCTTTAAGAAATTCCGGATTTGTGCCGGCTGTTTTGTATGGCAGAAATCAAGAATCGATAGCTCTTCAAGTTCCAGTGAGGGATTTCAAAAAAGCATTTAATTCTGCCGGAGAGTCAACTTTAATTTTTATAAATTTGGATGGTAAATCTTATCCAACAATTATTCATGATGTCGATAAGGATGCATTAAGTGACAGCATTTTGCACGCTGATTTTTATAAAGTCAATTTAGATGAAAAAATCAAAGCTAAAGTTGCGGTTGTGTTTCAGGGAGAATCATCCGCTGTTAAAGATTTGGGTGGAATATTTGTTAGAAATATTAACGAATTAGAAATAGAGGCTTTACCACAGGATTTGCCTCATGAGGTGGTTATAGATATATCTTCTCTCAAAAATATAGGCGATCAAATTTTGGTTAAGGATTTGAAATTGGGCGAGGGGTTAAAAGTGGTTGCTGAGGATAATGAAATTATAGCCACAGTTCAAGAGCCAATGTCAGAGGCTGAACTTGAAAAGGCGTTAGAAACCCCGACAACAACTGTTGAGGATGTTGAGGTTATTAAGAAAGAAAAAGAGGAGGAAATACCTGTGACGGAAACGGAATTAGACTCAAAAGAATCTCCAGAGGAGAAATAGGACAAACAAAACAATCCAAGTGGTTACGAATAAAATTGGTTCATTTTTTGTGAGCCATTTTTTTATTTTACCGCCCCAGCCTGGATTGGGTTTAAAGATTGGACTTTTTAAGTCTAAGTTATCCACAGATTTTGCCCTAACGATGTTGAACATCGTTAGGGGTTAGCAAGGCATTTACAAGCGGATCAAGGTTGCCGTTGATTATTTTATCTATGTTGCCCCAGCTCTTTTTTATTCTATGGTCAGTTATTCTATCTTGGGGGAAGTTGTAGGTTCTTATTTTTTCAGACCGGTCTCCACTACCGATTTGTTTTCTGCGTTCTTCAGTAACATTACCCGTTTCTTCAAGCCTTTTAATTTCCAGCAATTTAGCCCGTAATATATCCATGGCTTTGTCGCGGTTTCTTTGTTGATTTCTCTCTTGTCTTGAAGAGACGACTATCCCAGAGGGTTTATGTAAAATTCTAACCGCTGTTTCAACTTTATTTACGTTTTGACCTCCAGGTCCGCCTGCTCGTGAAAATGTGATTTCAAGTTCATCGGGACGTATTTGAAATTCACTTTCACTGGCTTTTGCAAGAACTGCTACGGTGGCTGTGGATGTGTGAACCCGGCCACCTTTTTCAGTTTTCGGGACCCTTTGTACCCGATGGACTCCGGATTCATTTTTTATTTTTACAAACGCATTTTCTCCCTTGAGTTCAAAAACAACTGATTTGTATCCACCGATGTTATTTTCATTTGAATCTATCATTTCAAAACCCCAACCATTCAACATGGCGTATTTTTTGTACATATTGAAAAGCGTTGAAGCAAAAAGGGCGGCCTCGTCACCGCCTGCTCCTGCCCTTATTTCCACGATCGCTTCATTGTTGGGATTACGTGGTTTGGGCTGATTTTGATAGGGGACATAGTTCATTTCCTAACCTTTTTCTTTGGGAGAGAGGATTTTTGAGCTGTTCTTTCAAGGCGTTTTTTGAATTTATCAACGCGACCTCGAGTATCAAGAATTTTTTCTGTACCGGAGTAAAAAGGATGACAGGCAGAACAAATACCCGTGCTAACTTCCGGCATTGTTGAGCCGGTTGTCCATGTGTTGCCACAGGCACATTTTACCTTGGCATTGGGGTAATAAGTTGGATGTATGTCTTGTTTCACGATAATGGGATTTTAATATAAAGAAGTTAAAAAGTCAAAGGCTTGATTAATAAACTAAATTTTGGTAATATTGTTCTCATGCAAGAAATACAAACACAAGCGTCCTACGAGGACATGCTAAAGGCTGGTATGCATTTCGGTCGCAAAAAGACCGTCTTTAATCCTTTAATGTCCAGGTATGTTTTTACTGTTCGTGACGGGATATGCATTATTGATTTATTGAAAACCCAAGTTCAATTAAAAAATAGCATTGAATTTATCAAGACGATATTGGCCAAGGGCGGATTAATTTTGTTTGTCGCATTGACTAAGCAGTCAGTTGAATCTACTAAATCATTGGCAGAGGCGCTAAACATGCCATATGTTCTAGATAGGTGGTTAGGCGGAACCCTCACGAATTATAAGGTAATAAATTCAAGGGTTAAGAAACTTGAAGAACTTGAAAAGGCTACAAAATCTGGAGAGCTTGATAAATATACCAAAAAAGAAAGAATGATGTTTAATAAAGAACTTCAGAAAATGTCAGTTCATTTCGAGGGTTTAAAAAAATTAACAAGAATTCCTGATGCCGTTTTTGTTTCGTCCCTCAAAGAAAGTTCTCTTCCCGTCAAAGAAGCAAAAATAGTAAAGGTTAAAACATTGGGGATAGCCAACACTGATTCAGATCCTGATGATGTGGATTATATAATTCCGGCCAATGATCGTTCCAAAAAATCAGTGGATTTAATTATGGAAATAATAAAAAACGAACTTACGAATATTTAGTTAGTATTAGCGAAACAATGGCACAAACTGATGTTGAAAAGGTTAAGCATTTGAGAGAAAGTACGGGACTATCTTTTGGTGAAATAAAAAAGGCCCTTGATGAAGCAGGCGGAGATGAGGCAAAAGCCGTTGAAATTCTCAAAGCCAATGGCGTTAAGGTTGCTGATAAAAAATCATCTAGACAGGTAAGTGAGGGAATGATCGTTTCTTACATACACGCAACCAAGAAACTTGGCACAATGGTAGAACTTCTTTGCGAGACTGATTTTGTCGCCAGAAATACTGATTTTCAAGATTTGGCCAAGGAGATCTCTATGCATATCGCGGCAATGAAGCCTGGAAATGTTGCTGAACTTTTGGAACAACCTTTTATCAAAGATCCCAGCATTACCATAAAAGATCTAATAAACAGTTGCGTGGCCAAACTCGGAGAGAACATTCAAGTTGGCCGGTTTGAAATATTTCAAATATAACCCATGTTTATTTTAATACCCCTCACTTTAACACTGGTCTCGGTTGTTGCGATTTCTTTTATTATATTTCGCAAAATGCCGTATTTGAATAAATTGACACCCGAAACCCATCTTCCGGTAAATGGAAATGCGGGTAAAGTTTTTTTAGCCGACCTCTTGCCGGAACTTTTTAATGGTATCAATGGTTTTAAGTTTAAGGAGTATGGCAATTTATGGCTCGTGGAGCTTGAGAAGCTTCTCAGAAGATTAAGGGTTATTTCTTTAAAAATAGATAGAATATCAGATTCTTGGATAAAAAAAATAAGAAGCGGGAACAATTTTAAGACAGTAATTCCTTTAGAGGTTGGCAGAAATGATTTTTCGGAATCCGTGTCTCCGAAAAGTAAGATTGAACCGACAATGACCACTGAAGAATTGAAGAGAGAAGAGCAAAGATTAATTATGGAAATAGCCAAAAATCCAAAAGACGCACGCTCATATGAGGTTCTGGGAGATTTGTATGTGAAAATGAATAATTATATCGATGCTAAAGAATCTTTTGAGGCTGGAATGGAACTTAATCCTAACAATGAAGTTTTGCAAAAAAAACATTCTCAAGTGGTCCAAAAGATGGTAGTATAATGCTCATAATGCCACCTTAGCTCAGTTGGTAGAGCAACTCTTTTGTAAAGAGAAGGTCCCCAGTTCGAGTCTGGGAGGTGGCTCCAATTAATTTGCTGAAGTAGTTAACAATGCGGTATAATTTATAAATGCCGCAACCTTGGACAGCAAAGCAGAAAGCCATTTATCGTAAAGAGCTTTCTAATCTCTATTTAGCCAGGAACCTCACCATCGGAGAAATTTCGATTTTGTTAGGGATTAAGCAGGGCACCGTATATGACCGACTTATAAGGTTGGGTATTAGAGTTGATAAAAATAAAAAAATCCATGCATTCAATCGAAGAAGGTTGCCTATTAGCATAAAGAAAGATGAATCATTGGCAGAGATTGTGGGGATTTTATTGGGAGACGGTCATCTTTCAAACGGACAAGTTTGGGTTACTCTGGGGACGAAAGAAAAAGTTTACGCTGATTATGTTGACGAATTATTTTTTAAAATATTCGGATATCACCTAAAATCTTGTTTCAGAAAAGATGGCAACCTTGATTTGTACATAGGATTCAAAGATCTTGTTAATTATTTTAAAGACATGGGATTAGTAGAACACAAAGTTCGTTCTCAAGTGGGGGTGCCTTTGTGGGTATTGGGAAATAAGAAATTCTATGCGCCTTGTTTGAGGGGATTATTTGATACTGATGGCTCTATTTACAAAATAAGGTCTGGTCATCAAATTTCATTCAGAAACATGTCTGTTCCATTGCTTAAAAATATAAGATATATGCTCTTAAGAATAAGTTTTAATCCTTCACAAATATCGAATTTTAGCGTATATTTGACCAGAAGGGGGGATTTGTATAGATTTCGAAGTATAATTGGAAGCAGAAACCCTTTTAAACATAAAAGACTTCAGAGATGGGCGGTTGGTGGAGTAGTCAAACACACGACGCTGTAAACGTCGCGGCCGTTGGCCTTCGGGGGTGCAAATCCCTCACCGCCCACACAATCTGTTCTTTACGTGCCGTTGTAGCTCAGTGGTAGAGCAACTCCATGGTAAATAATATTGCCCACTATAAAAGCAATTTTTTAGTGAATCCCGAATGACGGTTAAAGGCCTGGTATGGGCTCAGACCGTAGCGCCCTTAAAAAGCGCTCGAACGACTGACAAGGGATCGCCTTTGGCGATAAGATACAGTCTAATCCTCATATACACTTAAATAAGTTAAGTTGAGGTAGTTCATGAAGGAGTAGGTCGTCGGTTCAATCCCGACCAACGGCTCCAGTTATTGGTAAAAATATGCATTTATGCATATTTTTAGGGATTGAATGCCGGAGCGATGTAGTTTTTCGCAATGGGCGAAAAACTACCGCGAGGCGGGCCTGCGACCGAACCGGCGGAAGCCGATGAGAGTTGTAGGCAATCCCGACCAACGGCTCCAGTTTAAATAAAACACTTCCTACCGGAGGTATTAGTCGTTAATGTAACAATCTGCTAAATACACGATTGGTATATTTAATTTTTTTGCCTGTTCGTGTTTCCATGTTGCACCGATGCTGTTTTCCCATCCAGGAAGGAAGTAAAGCAGTTTTATGAGTCCTGATCCAAATATCGGCAGATAGAATTCTTCAAGAAGGACGTTACCTTGAAGTTTTGGGTCTGAGTTAAAGATTCTTCCCATGCCATCTTCAAATGGCATTTGGCTGAAAATAAATAGACCATCGGCAGACAGCCTGTCAATTGCCCGAGAAAAAACTTTAAGGTTTTCGTTTTTTGAGCCTCTGCCTCCGGTTGAAATTGGTCCACAAACCATAGCAATCGGTTTGAATGGATGTTCGTGATACATCGCCCTGATGATAGCCATGGCAACAGAGAGAAGGTCATGATAATCAGCGGCAGAAGCAATTTTCTTTAAAACTCTTTTTGAGTAATACTTTTGCAAGCACCCACCCCTTTTAAAAGTTCAGCTCATATATTATAGTATATTTCGGCAAAAAAGCAAATGTGTTGCTTTTTAAAGATTTAATGGTAAACTTAGTTAAATATATGCCACAAGATAATTTATTAAGAATGAAGTGTACTATTTGCAAACAGGCTAATTACTACACTTCAAAAAACAAAAAATTAGTCACTAGAAAACTTGAATACAAGAAGTTTTGTAAATGGTGCAAGAAGCATACTCCACACAAAGAAGCTCGTATGACCGGGTAATTTTTTCTGATTATTTTGTTTAGGTCTAAAATATCCGGAGTCTCCGCACATTCGCACTTCTGTGCTCAGTATTTCCTCGCTCGCGCTCGGTCACTTGAGGCGGGTTTATAGTTAGTGTAATATTTATTCATGAAGGGGGATTCGTTCAATGGTAGGACAGCGGTCTCCAAAACCGCTGACGTGGGTTCGATTCCTACATCCCCCGCATCAGTAAATTTAAACACGCCACTTTGAGTGGCGTGTTTAAATTTATCTGTGACGAGGGGATGAGGACACAAACTGCTTTGTGTCCGTTAGGAATTGAAAGGCGGAAGGATGCATTTGTCTGCAGACAAATGCCCTGAGCCGGGGTCGCAAAAACAGCGAGCGATGGCGAGCTGTTATTTGTGACCGATTCCTACATCCCCCGCCTTCGCCCGCCGAAGCGGGCTACGGCGGGTAAGACCCGCTAGTAGACCCCAAAGGAGGGATTTTAAAATATGAATTATTTTGTTTATGTTTTTGGTATAACTTGCCATAATTATTCTTTTTGTCCCGATTTACAAAATCGAGGATCCTCGGTTTTAATAAATCTTGCTATTGCAAATTTTTAAAATCGGGACTATTATGCCGGTAGTTTCTTGAAAAATAGAAAAGGACAACAAGTGAGTAAGACTGATAAGGATAAAAAAGATATTAAGCCCAAAGAATTGGGTATTAGAGACCAGATTAAACAAGATCGTGAGCTTGAACAGCTTCGTTACAAGCAGATTCGACTCAACCGAAAGTATGAGGAGTTGTTGAAAACAGTTGCTCAAGTTGAGAATCAAAGAGATGCATTGATGGCGCTTAAACAAAGTGTCACCACACATACAATTGAGCCCAGACTTTCAACGAGTCATTCTGAGGCAACGGCAGTTCTGGTTGCGTCTGATTGGCACATTGAGGAGAGGGTTAAAAAGGAAGCCGTAAACGGACTTAATGAATATACACTTGCTATCGCTGAAAACAGGGCGGACTTGTTTTTTAGGAACGGTCTTCGTCTTACGAATATCATGTCCAAAGAGGTCACAATAAAAACGATAGTTCTTGCTTTGCTGGGGGACTTTATAACCAATCAAATTCACGAAGAGTTTCCCGAGAATAATCAATTACTTCCAACAGAAGCAATTAAAAAGGTTCAAGAGATGCTTGCTTCAGGAATAAAATTTATTTTGGCAAATAGTAATTTTGATCTCGTCATTCCGTGTCATTCAGGAAATCATGCACGTACTACGACAAAAACTCATGTTACTTCAGAACACGGACACTCACTTGAGTATTTGATGTATCATAGTCTCGCTTCAGTTTTTGAAAACGAAAAGAGGGTGAAATTTATTATATCTGACTCATACCATTCTTTCGTGGATATTTTCGGGTTTACGGTTAGGTTTCACCATGGACACAATGTTCGTTATCAAGGTGGTGTTGGTGGAATTACAATTCCTGCCAATAAAGCGATTGCACAATGGAATCAGGCTCGTAAAGCTGACCTTGATGTCTTTGGTCATTTTCACCAATATTTTAAGGGGAGCAGATTTATTTGTAATGGCTCAATGATTGGATACAATGCTTTTGCTGTGAGTATCAAAGCTGAGTTCGGACCTCCTCAACAGGCGTTTTTCTTGATTGATAAAAAACGCGGACGAACAATTGATGCACCAATTTTGTTTATTTAGTATGTAAAACAAATCCCGTTTAGAACGGGATTTTATTTTTAAAAAATATCTATTTTTAATACTTCGTTTATCTCAGTACTAAAATATGTCAATTTTGAGTTTTCTTGTTTTTTCTTTGGAGTGTTCGATTTGTTTGAGCAAAACTTCCACATCTTCAATTTTATACAACCGATAGTTATTCACAGGGTTGCGGTAGGCGATAAGCTTTCCGGCGTGATCCCAGTTGCGAACCGTCAAGGGGGTTACACCGAGTAATCTAGCGACATCGTTTACTGTTAGAAATTTTTTTGGCATATATTTTAATTATTATTTTTTTAAAATTTAGTAAGTCTAAGTTTAATAAAAGTGTATTTTAATTGTTTAAGACTTTTATCAAACTTTTAATATTAATGTTTATACTACTTTATGAGTTAATTATACTTTTATTCTATTTAAGCCGTCAATGTTGATAATCTCCTACAAAGACTCCCATTGTACAATGGGAGTCTTTGTAGGAGGGGGTTTGGGGGTTGAAATTTCCTTTAGTTATCAACATTTTTTTGATACTCGATGCTATACTTTATACATCGGTTAAGAGACATTCCTTTCCGGATAAAATAAGTTTTAAAAACTTATCCGATACAGTATCGGATGTAACGTTTTATTGTTGGAATACCAATAAAAAACATCCGTAATGCACAATGAAAAAAGTAAATGCACAATTTAGTTCAGAAACGGCTAAGTCCCGCCATTGGCGGGACTTAGGGAATGCACACCCGAAGCTCGTGGATCCCGCCGACTGGCGGAACGGGCTTTAGGTGTTTTAATTATATCTCAAAATTAGCCCCATTTCAATTTCTAAATGTCCGATTTTAAAGAAAAAAATAATCAGTGGATTTCGATGCTGGAAGCATCAAAGCTGTGTTCCTACTCTCAGGAATATTTGAGTTTACTTGCGAGAAGGGGAAAGATTTTTTCTAAAAAAATAGGAAGAAATTGGTTTACTACGAAAGAGGCTGTAAATGATTATTTAAAAACTCAAAGTGTTTTTGTTTCAATTCCTAAAAATATTTTTGGACAATTATCTGCACAGGCAGAATTAACATCAGCATCTCTTACCCCAGAAGAACCGGAACAAGGAGAGCCGTTTGAACACTCACAACACTCCGAAATATTTGAAGAATTTGAAAGATTAAACCCTAAAGTATTTTTAAATTCAAATAAAGAAAATCAGGGACAAATAAAAAAACAAGCTCCAACAATAATTCCACCACCAACCACCAAGACAATTAAAATCGAAGAAAGTTCAACCGATGTTGTTTTAAAAAAATTAGATAAACTCTCTGAATCACTTGGTAACTTTGCCGAAAAAGTTACGACAAAAATTAACGACCCTGTTTTTGCCCAGATTCAGACAAATGGTCCCTTAACTTCAGAACAGAAAGAATTTTTTGAAATTGAATCTGAATCTAAGTCCTATCGCCTTAAAAAATTTGATAAATATGCCCGTTCAGTGATGAGAAGTCCGGTGAGAATGATGACGGTGATGGTTACATCCATTGTTGCCATTTTTGTGATTATCGGAGGATTTAGTTTTGGCCAAACTGATTATGTTGTTCAACAAATAAGAAAAGCGTTTAACGATTCCGAAACCCTCCAAGGACATTTTCCAGGAACTCATGCTGATGAAGTTCTTATTTTAGATAAGTCTGGTAATGTTTCAATATTTGGACACATTGAAACACAAGGCCAGCTCCGCTCATTTGCCTCAGATGGAATTGCTCCGATTGTTGTTGATTCAACAACCTTAGTAGATAATTTGAATGCGAATTATTTAGATGGTTTGGCCTCAAAAGATTTTACACTGGCCTTTGTAACCAAAAATGGCAATCTCACTTACGAAGATGTTTTTCTTGAGGGTAATGTTGAAGTGGGTAAACTTCTCAAAGTTGGTGGAAATGCGCTTATTGGAAAAACCTTAACCGTGTCTGGCGCCACCAAATTGATGGACTCTTTACAGGTTTATGGAAGTTTGGGAGTTTTTGGCGATGCTGTTTTTGGAAAAGACGTTGCCTTGTCAGAAGGAAATTTAATTTTAAAAAAGGGAACTATTACGATTAGCAATACTTCCCTAATTAAAAATTTAAATGCGGAATTTCTGGATGGAATAAAAAAACAAAATATCAATCTTGATTTCGTTACTTCAAATGGCGCCTCTACACCCAATGGGATCACCATTGGTGGTTTGGAAGTAACTGGTCAAAGCGATTTTCGGGGAATGGGATTTTTTCACGCAGGAGTTTGGGGGGCAGATGGAGTTTTTGGCACGTTGGGTGTTGCCGGTGATGTAACTATCGGCACAGAAGATAGGGCCGAAGATTCTCGTTTTAAAGTTTATTCAAAAAAATTTAAAATTGATGGAGATGGAAATTTAACTGCCAGTGGAAAAACTTCAACCAGTGATTTATTAGTTTCCGGCAAAGTCCTGTCAAATTTAATTCCTTCCGGTTCTTTTGATCTCGGTTCATCTGCAAATCCTTGGGCAAATATTTTTGGAACTAATGCGACTTTAACTACAGCAACGGTTAATAATCTCATTGTGTCTGGCAGTTCTAATTTTGCCGGTACTTCAAGTTCATCATTCAGAATTAATACAGACAATACCAGTTCTGATTCGGAAGACGCTTATTTGTCTTTTGAAAGAGGCACGACAACTCCGAACGCAACTTTGAAGTGGAGCGCCACAAACAACAGATTTCAATTTAATCAACCTCTTTTTGTTGCCAGTTCAAGTGCCGATACAATTTTTTCCGTATCTGGTGGTCCGGCCTCAATTTCTAACACTCTCTATGTTCAAAATTCTGGTAATGTCGGAATAAATTACGGCGGTAATATCGATACTAAATTTGAAGTTGGAGGAACGGCCTCAATATCAGGTGCTTTGACGAGTTCGAGTATTACTGCTGGTGGCCTCCTCTCCTTCTCCGGAACCAATCATGCCGGTCTCAAATTAAATAATCTGACCACCGTTCAAAGAGATTTGTTAACTGCAGCTAGTGGCATGACTCTATTCAACACCACTGTAACCAAAATGCAGGTCTACAATGGCACCTCTTGGAAAAATGTCGGCAATCCGGAAATTGGTGCTGAAGTTACATCAGGCACCGCTGGCTCGGTGTTATTCGTAGATGGCTTCGGTAATCTTGGTCAAGACAACAACAATTTTTATTGGGATGTGACTAATGCCCGTTTGGGCATCGGAACTACAGGGCCATCTACTAAATTTGAAGTCCAAGGCACCTCTTCCGCCTCTTACGGCCTCTTTGGCACTCTTCAAGTAGCCGGCTTCTCATCAACATCCTACTCACGCTTCGGAACCGATGCCACTGGTCACAACTTAACCGCCTCTGACGATCTCCTCATTTCCGGCCTCACAGAATTCAATGACAATATATATGTAGACTCCAAAGCCTCTATTTCGGGTAACTTCCAGACCGAAG